>Ga0137459_1000100_pt1 | contig 29056 bp, 23 predicted proteins | sample EasRivERMGT700_2_FD_104908 | JGI IMG/M metagenome (GOLD analysis project Ga0137459, IMG submission 104908) | Soil microbial communities from meander-bound floodplain in the East River, Colorado, USA - East River MetaG ERMGT700_2 | ecosystem: Environmental > Terrestrial > Soil > Floodplain ...
CAAGTCGCGGTGGATCGAGGCCGCCGCCGACATGGTCCGCGACAAGAAGCTCGAGGGCATCAGCGACATCCGCGACGAGTCGGATCGCACGGGGATGCGCGTGGTGTTCGAGCTCAAGCGCGACGCCGACGACAAGGTCGTGCTCAACAACCTGTTCAAGCACACCCAGCTGCAGACCTCGTTCTCGGTCAACATGCTGGCGATCGTCGACGGCCGGCCGGTGCTGCTGTCGCTGCGCCGCGCGCTCCAGGTATTCATCGATCACCGCCGCGACGTCGTCACCCGCCGCACGCTGTACGATCTGCGCGAGGCCAGGCTCCGCCGCGAGATCGTCGAGGGCCTCGGGCTCGCCGTCACCAACATCGATCGCGTGATCGACATCATCCGCTCGAGCAAGGACACCGACGAGGCCAAGCAGCGGCTGATCGCCGAGCGCATGGCCGGCCTCGGCGGCTTCCTCGAGCGCGCCGGGCGCCCGGCCGAGGAGGTCGCGGCGGTCAACGCGCGGCAGTTCGTCACGCTGTCGCCGCGCCAGGCCCAGGCGATCCTGGACATGCGGCTCGGCCGGCTCACCGGCCTCGAGCGCGACAAGCTCGAAGCCGAGTACAAGGAGCTCTGGGAGCTCACCGACCACCTCGAGGGCCTGCTCGCCGACGAGGCCAAGCTGATGGGCGCGATCACCGACGAGCTGCGCCAGATCAAGGCGGACTTCGCCGACGACCGCCGCACGCAGATCGTCGACGCCGAGGGCGAGATCCTCACCGAGGAGCTGATCGACCAGGAAGACATGGTCGTGACCCGCACCCACCTCGGCTACATCAAGCGGACGCCCGCCGACGAGTACGAGGCGCAGGGCCGCGGCGGCCGCGGCATCACGGGCGCGACGTCGACCGAGGGCGACTTCATCGTCGACATGTTCGCCGCGTCGACCCACGACCACGTCCTCTTGTTCACCGACAAGGGCCGGGTCTACTACAAGAAGGTGTTCGAGCTGCCCGAGGGCTCGCGGATCGCCAAGGGCCGCGCGATCGTCAACGTCCTGGACCTGCAAGAGGCCGAGCAGGTCGTCGCGATGCTGCCGTTCACCGAGTTCCGCGCCGACACCTGCGTGTTCTTCGCTACCCAGTCCGGCACGGTCAAGAAGACCGAGCTATCGCAGTTCGAGAACGTGCGGCAGAGCGGCATCAAGGCGATCACGATCGAGGAGGGCGATCGGCTGATCAAGGCCGAGCTCACGACCAAGGCGCACGACGTCCTGCTGACGTCGGCCAAGGGCTTCGCGGTGCGGTTCACCGAGGATCGCGTGCGGCCGATGGGCCGGACCGCGGCGGGCGTGCGCGGCATCTCGCTGCGCGGCGACGACCGGCTGGTCGGCATGTCGACGTTCATGCGCGACGACGCGGCGGCGACCCTGATCACCGTCTGCGAGCGCGGTTACGGCAAGCGCACCGCCCTCGCCGACTACCCGACCAAGAACCGCGGCGGCAAGGGCGTCATCACGATCAAGACCACCGCGCGCAACGGCCAGGTCTGCGCCGTGCGGATCGTGACCGACGACGACCACCTCATCCTGATCTCCGACCGCGGCAAGCTCATCCGCATGCGGGTCGGCGAGATCAAGGTCCAGGGCCGCGCCACCCAGGGCGTGCGGCTGATACGCGTCGACGACGGCGAGCACGTCGCGGCGATCGAGCGGCTCGCCGAGCCGGGCGAGACCTCCGGCATCGCCGAGGGCGCCCCGATCGAGGCCGTCGACGACGGCGACACCCTCCCGAACGAGAGCCTCGAGGACGAGCTCGAGGACGCCGGCGACGACGAGGCCGAAGCCGACGACACCGACGAGGACGCGTAGCGCGGGCGGCTCCGATGGGGACGCTTGCAACCGTAGCTGGGGACGCTCCCCATTAACGAAACTAGCGCCCCCGCTTTCGTTTGTTTTCGCTACGTTCGCGATCGTTAGTTTCGCTAATGGGGAGCGTCCCCGATGCTAGGCTCGCGGCGATGTCGACCCAACGCAGCCAGTCCATCTTCGAGCGTGCCCGTGCAGTCATTCCCGGAGGGGTCAACTCGCCGGTCCGGGCGTGTCGCTCGGTCGGCGCCGATCCGGTGTTCATCGCCAAGGGCGACGGCGCGCGGATCACCGACGCCGATGGCAACGAGTACCTCGATCTGATCGGCAGCTGGGGGCCGCTGATCCTGGGCCACTGCCAGCGCGAGATCATGGAGACGATCCGGGAGGTGATGATGTCGGGCACGACGTTCGGCGCGCCGACCGAGGTCGAGGTCCGGTTCGCCGAGGCGATGCGCGCGGCGGTGCCGTCGATGGAGATGGTGCGCGCGGTGTCGTCGGGCACCGAGGCGACGATGAGCGCGCTCCGGCTCGCCCGCGGGTTCACCGGCCGGCCCAGGATCATCAAGGCCGACGGCGGCTACCACGGCCACGCCGACTGCTTGCTGGTCGCCGCCGGCTCGGGCGCCGCCACGCTCGGGATCCCGGGCTCGGCCGGCGTCCCCGAGGGCGCCGCGCGCGACACGATCGTGGTCGCGTACAACGATCTCGCGGGCGTCGAACGCGCGCTCGCCGCCGGCGACGTCGCGGCGATCATCATCGAGCCGGTCGCCGGCAACATGGGCCTGGTCGCGCCCGCCGCCGGCTACCTCGAGGGCCTGCGCGCGCTCACCACCAAGCACGACACGGTGCTGATCTTCGACGAGGTGATGACCGGATTCCGCGTCGCGTACGGCGGCGCGCAGGCGCGCTACGGCGTCACCCCGGACCTCACGACGATCGGCAAGATCATCGGCGGCGGGCTCCCGGCCGCGGCGTTCGGCGGCCGCGCCGACATCATGCAGAAGCTCGCGCCGCTCGGGCCGGTCTACCAGGCCGGCACGCTGAGCGGTAACCCGCTCGCGATGGCCGCCGGCCTGAAGGCGATGGAGATCCTCGCGCGCCCGGGGACCTACGAGCGGCTCGAGCACCTGGGCAAGCGGCTGGGCGACGGCCTCCACGCCGCGGCCCAGGCGGCCCACGTCCCGGCCGTGATGAACCGGGTGGGCTCGATGCTCACCTTGTTCTTCTCGGCCGACCCGGTCACCGACTACGCGACCGCGAAGGCGGCCGACACCGCACGGTTCGGGGGGTTCTTCCGCAAGATGCGGGACCGTGGCGTGTTTCTCCCGCCGTCGCAGTTCGAGGCGATGTTCGTCAGCCTCGCCCACACCGACGGCGACATCGACCAGATCATCGCCGCCGCCCGGGCGTCGCTGGCCGACTGACGCGAGATCGCGGGGTGGGGGCATCCCGGTGGGATCGATCGAGCAAAGCGAGATCGCGGGGGTGGGGCCCCGACGGCTTTGCCGGCGGGGCGGGGATTATCCCCCCGTGGGATCAATTGACCTTGGAAAATCGGGGTGCTATGAGGGGCCCCGTTGATGCGGCCCATGCCCCCCGATAGCGGCGAAATGTCGCAGGATTTGGACGACGGCACCGTGCATCTCAGCCGCGTGCAAGCGGATGCATTGCTCCCCGCCCCGCCCCGCCCAACGCCGCTGGCCGCCCCGCCGCCCGTGACGCCCGCGATCGATCCGGCCGCGCGGTCGTCCCGGCGGATGTACGAGGGCCTGTCGGCGAGCTCGGTCGGCCTCGAGCTCGGCCTCGCGGTGATCATCGCCCTCCTGGTCGGCATGTGGCTCGATCGCCAGCTCGACACCCAGCCGTGGCTGATGCTGGTCTTCCTCGTCCTGGGCCTCGTCGCCGGGTTCCGCAACGTGCTCCGCGCCGTCGCGCGCGCCGAGAAGACCGGCCATGGCTAGCCCGAGCATCCGGCGCATCGAGCGGCTGAACTACGGCATCGGCGCGATCATGATCGCCGCCGGCGCCCTGACCCAGCCGCGGGCGATCGCGCTGGGCCTCGCGGTCGGCGTCGGGCTGACCTGCCTCAACTTCTTCGTGCTGCGCAAGCTCGTCGTCAAGTGGACGGGCGACGCCGCGGCCGGACGCACCGGCAGCGCGCAGCTCCTGATGCTGCCCAAGATGGTCGGCCTCATGGGCGCGGTGGCGGTCGCCGTGCTGGTCCTGCCGATCGACGTCATCGCCTTCACGATCGGCTACTCGATCTTCCTGATCTCCATCGTCGTCGAGACCACGTACAGCGCGCTGCGCCCACCCGGGGACGTGGTCCCCGCATCTCCCAGGGACCTCCCGCCCAGCGGGCCGACCGAACCAAGCGAGCATACTCATGGGTGAACACGGCACCTGGTTCGACTACCTGAACCGCTTCGAGTGGTGGCGTCACGCCGACCACTGGGCCAAGGCGAAGCTCGGCCGCACGTCCGGGCTCGCGATGTTCGAGACCGGCTGGACGCTGACCCACGTGCTCACCGCCCTGCTCGTGATCGTGTTCTGCACGTGGGGCGCGTACGCGTTCTTCCAGGGCACGAGGACCAAGGACGAGGGCCTGGTGCCGCCGCGCACGATGAACCTGCGCAACTTCTTCGAGTACACCGCCGAGAGCGTGTACGGCATGGTCGAAGGTGCGCTGGGCGACAAGAACGCCGCGCGGTTCTTTCCGCTGATCGGCGCGCTCTGGATGTTCATCCTGTTCAATAACCTCATCGGCCTGATCCCGGGCTTCGTCGCGTCGACCGACACCGTCAAGACCAACGCCGGACTCGCGGTGATGGTGTTCCTCTTGACCCACATCTATGGTGTCAAGGAGAACGGCCTCGCTCACTTCAAGCACTTCCTCGGGCCGACCGAGTCGCACGGCAAGGATCCCGGGATCCTCGGCGTTCCGTTCTGGCTCCTCGCCTCGCTTGCATTGCTCGGCGGCGGGATCGCCTGGCTGCTCGGAAACAGCCTGGGCGCGCTTTCGTTGGGGGCCGGGCTGATCGGGTTCGTGGTCCTCGGGATGCCGCTCGCGCCGCTGATGCTGCCGATCGAGCTGATCAGCCACGTCGCGCGGCCGCTGTCGCTGACGGTCCGGCTGATGGGCAACATGATGGCCGACCACAAGGTCGTCATGTCGTTCTTCGCGCTGGTACCGATCCTGGTCCCGCTGCCGTTCCTCCTGCTCGGCCTGCTCGTCTGCCTGATCCAGGCGCTCGTGTTCTGTACGTTGACGATGGTCTACATCGGCATGGCGATCGAGCACGCAGAGCACTGAGCGATTTTTCCAAACGTCCCCACCTTACCGATCATCCAAATCGAGCTAATACCCCCACCGCTCGCGCGCCCCGACTCAAGGAGATACCCCATGAAGCGCACCATCAAGATCCTGTCCTCGCTGGCCACCGTCCTCGTCATCCTCGGCTTCTCGTCCCTGGCGTTCGCGCAGGGCACGGACGTGAGGACCCAGGGCCTCGCGAATAACTACGGCATGATCGCGATGGCCGCCGGCCTCGGCATCGGCATCGCCGCGCTCGGCGGCGGCATCGGCCAGGGCCGCGCCACCGCGGCCGCGCTCGATGGCATCGCCCGCAACCCCGGCGCCGCAGGCGCGGTCCGCGGCTCCATGATCCTCGGCCTCGCGCTGATCGAGTCGCTCGTCATCTACGCCCTCATCATCTCGCTGCTGCTCGTCCTCAAGGTCGGCTAGCCAGCTTCTCACGCGCGTGTCGCTGACGCCGGGGCGGCCTTCGGTCGCCTTTTGCGTTTTCGGTAGGCGTGTGGGACCCTTTTTCGCAATGTCCGAGGCCGAGCCAAACCCGGGTGAGCTGGACCTCCAGGGCAAGTCGACCATGGAGATCCTCGCCCAGATCGATCTGTTCAACGGCGTGCCGCAGACCCACCTGCGCCGCGTCGTCGACATCGGCCTCGAGGAGCAGTACCGGTCGTCGGCGACGATCTTCGCCGAGGGCGCGCCCGGCGACAAGTTCTACCTCATCGTCGAGGGCGCGGTCCGGATCAGCCGGATCGTCCCCGGGATGGGCGAAGAGGCCCTCGCGGTGCTCCGCCCCGGCGCGTACTTCGGCGAGATGTCGTTGATCGACGACGCGCCGCGCTCGGCGACCGCCGTGTGCCACGAGCGCTGCCGGCTGTTCGTCGTCAACCGCCGGGATCTCGAGGACCTGCTGTTCGTCGATCGCGATCTGGCGTACGAGCTGCTCTGGAACTGGGTGCGGACCCTGTCGCGCCGGCTGCGCGCCACCAACGACAAGATGACGTTCCTCGCGACGACCTCGAAGTTCTGATGCGCGCGACGGTCCTGCCCTGCTGCCTCGTGGCGCTCGTCCTGGCGTCGATCGCGGCGACCTGCGCGCCGGCCCACGCCGAGCCGCTGCCGTCGGGCAGCCTGGGCGTCATGTTCGGCGGCGGCGGCGGCACCGGCCGGTCCGCGCGCAGCCTGGGCCTGGGCTACTACCAGTTCGGCGCCCAGGCGGCGTGGCAGCCGATGACCACCGAGCAGCGGATCGGCTGGTCGGCCAAGTGGTCGTTCGTGTTCGGCACGATGTACAACGCGGAGTCCGCCCGCGTCTCCATCTACCTGCGCACGCTGCAGCTGGACTTCATGGCCGGGCTGCGGATCCGGCCGGGCGTGAACCCGCGGCGCTACCTCGCGCTACGCGGCGGTGTCGAGCTGTTCCGCGCCAACGAGGTGATCCTGCCCGGCAACCAGCGCGCGTTCGTCGGGCCGGTCGCGGCCGCCGCGTTCGAGCAATATGCGTTCGGCGCGTTCCTGTTCAACGTCGACGTGCGCTACGGCCTCATCGGCTCGGGCCCCGCCGAGATCGCCCTCCTGATCGGCGCCTCGGTCGCCGTGCCCTGAGATCTGGAATGCCGGCACTCCTGACCGAGCGGCTGCGGCTGATCCCCATCACCCTCGACGCGATGGAGGCCGTCCTCGATCACGACAAGGCGCGCGCCGAGGCGATCGTCGGCGCGCGGTTCCCGCCCGCGTGGCCCAACGATCAGCTGCTCGACGTCGGCTTCCCGTACTCGCGCGCCGCGATCCGCGCCGCCCCGGACATCCGCCTGTGGGGCGACTCGCTCGTGGTCCTGCGCGACGAGCCGCGCGTGGTCGGCAGCGTCGTGTTCCACGGCCGCCCCACCGACGGCATCGCCGAGGTCGGCTACGGCATCGAGGAGGCTTCGCGCGGCAACGGCGTCGCCACCGAGGCCACCCGCGCCTGCGTCGAGTGGGCGCTCGCGCAGCCCGACATCACCGCGGTCCAGGCGACCACGTTCCCGTGGCACGTCGCCTCGCTCGGCGTGATCCGCCACCTCGGCATGCAGCAGATCGCCACGCGCGAGCACGACACCCTCGGCGAGCTGCTCGTGTTCGAGCGCAGGCGCTGAGGCGCGCGTTCACGATCGGTGGCGGCTGCCGGCGGACCACCTCGAAACCACGTCAGAATCTACGAATTTCCGACACGTTGACCCGGGCCGCAAAGCTCGGATAGCCGCGTTCACATGGTGGATGTGCCCTCGTCATCGCGGTCACTTCTCGTCGCGCTGAGCTTGGCGGCTTGCCTGAGTTGCAGCAATGCAACGCTTCATGCGGACGCCCCGCCGACCGCCGCCGACCAGCCCGCAGTGCGCGCGATTCAGCTGCTGTCACTGACTCTTCACAATCGCTGGATGCAGCGGGAAGAGCTCGCCCAAGCACACCGCGAGCTCGCGACCACGCAGAGCTCAGCGCAGGTATACCGCTCGCTGCTAGACCTTAATCAAGCGGTACTAGTACGTACTAGTACGTACTAGTACCCCGCCGCAGTGGTTCTGACCGGTTGGAGCCATTAGGGTCGTCCGGCAGCCGTCCCTGGCCGCGTCAACGCGCCGCGCAGCGACCCGCGCTGGGCAAGAAGGTGTCGACATGGATCCGATGCGGAGGGATGCCCAGCGCCACGAGGCGCTGTCGGGCCGCATGCACCATGCCCTGGCCTCCACACACGAAGGCGCAGTCCGCCGCGGCAACGTGACGTGCCGCGAGCGCGTCAGCGACCAGCCCCCGGGGCCCCGTCCAACCGGAATCGGCGGGTTCGTCCGAAAGTACGACTTCCACAGCCACACGACCGCCAGCTTCTTGCATCACAGCTTCGAGCAACCGCGCTGCGAAGTGGTCCGCCTGCGCTCGGACCCCGAGCAGCAAGGTGAACCGTGCGGTCGCCGATGCGGCCAGGCGATGGCGCACGATCGACAGCATCGGCGCGAGCCCGGTGCCGCCCGCGACACACACGGCGCTGGCATCCGGTTCAGCAGCACCCAGCTGGCCGAACGGCCCGTGCACGCGCATCGGCATTCCGACCACGGCGTCGCGGAACAGCCGCTCGCTGAACAGCCCTCCGGGCAAGCGCTTGATCAGGAATGACACGTCGCGGTTCCCTCCTGGCCTGGGCGCGTCGCAAAATGAGTATATGCGGACCGGCTCGAAACCTTCGATGCCGAGCTCGGCGTGCTGGCCGGCGCCGAACACCAGGGGCGCTGCCAGCGCCAGCTGCACGTGCAGTACGTCGCCGGGCAAGCGCTCGACCCAGGAGATGCGAGCATCGAGCTTCTGCGGCGTGGCCACCACCGCTGCATTCAGCGCGACCTCGATGATCAGGTCACTGCGCACTTTGCTCTGACACGCCAGTACATAGCCTGCGCGCAACTCCTCCGCCGTCAAAGGTGAGAGCGCAAAGTCCATCATGCCCTTGATCTTGCCGCTGACCAGCCGGGTCTTGCAGCTACCGCAGGTGCCGACGCGGCAGTTGTGAGGGTAGCCAAGACCCTGCGCGAGCGCAGCGGCGAGCAGGAAGTCGCCGCTCGGCACCCTCAGCGTCGGGCCTCCCCCCGCGATGCTCACCCCGAAGGTTCCATCGGCGACGTCCGGATCGGCCTTGCGCCGGAACCATGTCAACATGCGGCTCATGCGGCGAGGCACTTCATGGGGGTGGCCGGTTCGGTGACCCAGTCTTCCCATCCCGCGGCGCGATTGGCAGCGCGAGCCAACTCCCGCTCACGCGATGTTGCGTAGCTCGCGTCCCAGCCACGCAACCGCGGCTTCATGATCGAAAACCACAACGGCGGGACGAAGGCCGCCAACACACAGAGTAGAAAATGCGGTTGGCGGGGCCCGGTGGCATCGGGCTTGAGCCTGTAGAACGGGAGGTACGGATCTTTGTGGTGCCCGGCATGGTTGGTGATCTCCAGGGCCAGGATGCGCACGAACGGCGTCAGATGGTTCCAGGTGTGTCGGTTCGCAAACTGGCCCGGGTGCTCTGTGACCAGACCGTAATGATTCACGTAGTTGAAGACCTCCAGTAGCAAGCGCGGACCGAGCAGCACGGTGGCGATCGTCCACAACATACCGGCGGTACCGCCCACTGCATGGAGGGCCGCCGCAAAGCTCACCAGGCCCGCGGTCCAGCGCACCCAGCGGTTCTTCGGGTGCCACCAGGTGCGCCCCCGCTTGGTCCACATCTCGCGTTCGAGGCGGAACGCATCCCGGGCTTGACCGGAGAAACTACGCACGAAGAACCGATAAATGCTTTCGCCGCGGCGGGCGGTGTCAGGGTCATCTGGTGTGGCTACCTTCAGGTGGTGCGTGACCACATGCGTGATCTCACGCCACGGGTCGAAGATCAGGCACAGCCCGATTCGCCCGATCCCCCGCATGAAGGTGTTATCGCGATGAAACAACTCGTGAACGGGAGGGGCTGAAACCACGAAGCCGTAGAGCGCCGTGCCCACGAAGGCACCTGCGCATGACAGGGTCGCTTCAAGGCGTCCATGCCCCACCAGATACGAGAACACGAATAGCTGTGCAAAGCCCGAGAATAGGGTCACCGTCACGACCACGTCGTACACCCAAGGAAAACGCTGATCGGGTAACGACAGATCCACGGACAGGCACATGTCGAGCGCCATGACCGCGAGCAGCACACCCACCCCTAGCCAGGCCCAGGAGCCGCCGTACCACATGCCCCACATGTGGGCGCTGATGAGCACGGCTGACAACAAATACTTGAGATAATCGAACATATCCCCCCCCTTGTTTTGGGCCCGCGACCTGATGACGCGGCACCCCTCACTCGTGAAACAGGATAGCCCAGCCGCCCTCAGATGTCCCACGACCTAAGTTAGGTGGAGCGAATCGCACCGAGCGTGCGGGCCTTGGCCACCGCGGTCGCCCGGCTCTTCACGTTCAGCTTGGCGTACAGGTTGTACAGATGCCATTTGACGGTCGGCACCGAAAGCCCTTCTCGATCTGCCAGTTGCTGATTACTCAGGCCCTGGCCCAGTAGCTCGAGAAACGCCAGCTCTCTTGGCGTCAGGTGCTCCACCTCACGCATGGTCGAGCCTGATGGCAGTCCGGCAGGCGCCACCCCAGCCCCGAGGGACAGGTCCTGCAGATGGGCCAACAACGCAAGGTCCGCGGCTTGCGTGAGCCCAAAGTCCCTCGTCCGCGAGTCGGCCAGCACGCGACCGATGGCCCCGAGGTTCTCATGGAACGGCCAGACCAGCTTGCGCCGCGCGCTTACCACGATGGCCATGGTCAGCTGGCGCAGCGCCTGCCGCGCATCGCCATGACGCACAGCCATCGTCATCGCCAATAAATGTAATTCGGCTTGCTCGCGCCGCAGGCCTCGTTCCTTGGCATACTTGAGCCGACGTTCCAGATGAGCAATGCCCTTCCGGCTGTGGCCTTGCTCCAGCGCCAGTTCGATCCGCACCAGCGCCACCGCACTGGCCTCGACGGTGTCGGCGGCCGGCGCGGACGTATCATTGCCGAGCACCCGTCCACGCCGAGCCACGTCGAACGCCTCGTCGACTCGGCCCAGGCGCACCAGCTTTCGGGCATGCATGGCGGCGAATAGCTGAGCCAGCCGCGGTGGATGGCTGCGGACCGCCGTGTCCAGCATCGACGGCGCCCAGGGGCTGTCGGGCTCGCCGTCCCACAAGGCCAGGCAACAGGCGAGCCCTTGCGCTGCGGTTTCGATCACCCCATGCTGCGACGCGCGCCGCAGGCCGCGGCTCGCAGCGACCTGGGCCGCGGCGATCCGCCCGAGGTCGAGCAGCGCCCGCGAATGCACGAAGTCCATCGTCGCGACCACGCCCGAGTCCGCGCCAATGTCCGCGACCACCGTGGGCCGTGCGTGCGTGATGATCTGGTCGGCTTCCTCGGGCCCGCCCTGCGAGAGCGCCATGCATGCCGACATCGCAGCAACCCAGCCAATGCCGTGCTCGCTGCGGGTGCGAGCGATGGCGCCGCTGGCCCTGTCCAGATGCAATCGCACGGATGTGAATTCCAGGCGCGCCATCTCGGCGATGGCGGCGCCCATCGCCACCACGGCCACACTGAGCGCGTCCAGGTCAGATCCGTCGGCCAGCCAGATCCCGGCCTCGCTTCGTGCCACATCATTTTTGTCGAGATACACACTGGCCACCACACGCAACATCCTCAGCCGCTTTCGCAACACCGCTTCCTCGCCAGGCGGCCGAGAGTCAGCCGCCAGCCGCGCATCGAAGGCCTCGATGGACCGCTGCGCAGCTTCATACTGGAGCGAAAAGCACAGCGCCCAGATGTACCAGGCATGGGTATCGAGCGAGACCGGGGCACCGGCCGCCATCAACTGCTCGACCCAGCGCACGAAGAGCGGCAACTGGCCGTTGTCGCCGACCACGGTGCGCGAGGCACGATCGATCCACTTCGATGCCAGCGTCATGCTGGGCGCCTCGATGGCAAGCTCGATCGCCGTGACGTCATCGCCCTGGTCCGCATGCCATTGCGCGGCCTGCTGCAGGATCTGCGTTCGCCGCTCGCGATCCATGTGCAACCTGCCTTCGGCCAGCAGGTATTCCCGCAGCAAGGTGTGCATGCGCAACCAGCGGCGACTGCGATCCAGCGGAAACACGAGCAGGTTGCGGTCCACCAGCATCGTGATCCACGCGGGGGCCCGGGTCGCGCCTGTCACATGCAACGCAAGCTCCGCGCTGAACTCGCGCAGCAGCGCGATCTCGTGGAGAAACCGCACGAGCGCTGGATCGAAGCCGGCCAGCACACGGCGCGTCAGGACGAGTGCGATGTCGCTGTCTTCCCCCGAGAATCGCTCGACGGCGTCTTCGATCCCGTGTTCATTCGCGCTGAGGATGAGCAACAAGCGCACTGCCGCCGGCCAGCCCTCGGTGCGCGCATGGATCCGGTCCAGCAGTTCATGGTCCAGACCCGGCATGCCAGCCGCGAGAAACAAGCTCGCAATGCCGGCCCGATCGAAGGCGAGGTGTCCGGCCTCCAGGACCCGCGCCCCCAGCTCGAGCTTTGCGCGCAGCATGTCTACCGGCAAGGCATTGACACTGGAAACCACCAAACGCAGCGAGGGCGGGCTCACGAACAGCAGGCGATCGAGGAATGAGCCTGCCTGCTCGTCGCTGCAAAAGTGCAGGTTGTCGATAAACACCACGGTCGTCGCCGGCAACGCCGCCAACCGGGCCAGGAGCCGATCCGCCTGTGCACCACGGTCGCTGGGCGCTTCCTGCGCGGCAAGCTCGGAGTCGGCTGCATCCTCCTCTGTCTGTGCCAACGACTGGCCGATCAGGGAGATCATCGCTTGCAGGCTGCTGTCGCGATCATCGAGTGAAATCCACGCTACGCGTTCTCCGCGCGCGCTTGCTCGCCGGTACAGCATCGACAACAATACCGTCTTGCCGTAACCAGGGGGTGCGCACACGGATATCAGCTTGGGCAGCATCGGAAGCTGCGCCAGCGCCGCTACGGCCTCGGGGACGATGGGGTCGAACTCGCAGTGCGGCGGGCTGAGCTTGCCTCGCCTACCCGCCGATGGCAGAGCCGGCACCTGTGGTTCTCCGGAGGCACTGCCTGGATTGGTGGATGCGAGTTGCATCGTTCACCAACACCCGCCGATATCGCCGGTGCGGTACCACCACATCGACCAAGCCAGCAGCAGCAGCTTCGCTACACCCGACCCTTGCAACACCATTTTACATTTTACAACAACCTCGCCCGCGATGTCAACGCCCATCTCGCACCTGCGCGCCCGCCACGCATCGCGCAGGCGCTTCAGGAGAGAAATGCCGCGTAGACTGCGTTACCGAACCGTCGAGGCGTGAAGGGGGTGTCTCGTTTGTCGTGATCTTGCGCGATCACTCCTCGCAAGACGCAACGCGGGAGCCCGAGGCCAGCAGCGGGCCTGAAGCGATAGGCTCAGCCCGGCGCCAGCGCCCCGAGCTCAGCGGCGCGTGCGGTCGGACGCGCCCGGCGGGCCGTCGAGCAGCCTCCGGGCCGCGATCAGATCCTCGGTGCCGTGGCCTTCGGTGAACCAGCCGTGGACCGCCGCGACGATCCGGCGGCCCTCGTCACCCGCCCCGCGCGCCGCCAGCAGGCCCGCGAGGCTCATCGCGTTGCGCAGCTCGAACGGCCTGGCTTGCTGCTGCGCGGCCAGCGCCAGGCCCGCCCGGAACCGGGCCTCGGCGGTGACGTGGTCGCCGGCGGCGGCGGCCAGGTCGCCCTGGAGGCGGAACAGCTCGGCCTCGTAGTAGTGCTCGTCGTTCTGGCTGACGATCTCGGCCGCCGCGGTGACCAGCTCGGCCGCCTCATCGAGCCGGCCGGCCCGGCGGCAACACTCGGCGGCGGTCAGCGGGAAGAACGTCATCCCGGCGCGCGCGCCCGACCCCTGCCACCCGGCCAGCCCTTCCCGGATCTGGGCGATCCCGCCGCTGTGGTCGCCGAGCCCGCTCCGCGCCCAGCCCGCCATGATGTTGGCCCACGCCAGCCACAACGCGAGCTTGTGGGCCATGGACAGCCGGATCCCCCGCTCGGCGACCTCCTTGGCCAGCGCGTACTCGCCGCGGTAGCAGTGGATCAGCGCCGTGTCACACGAGGCGAACGCGATGGTCAAGGGGTGCGCCACCCGCTGGGCCAGCTCGAGCGCGTCGAACGCGCGGACCAGCGCCTTGTCGGGGTACCCGAGCAGCCACAGCGTCCAGGCCAGGTAGAGCCCGTGCGCCACGCCCGGATCGTGGCCGTAGCGCAGGGCGAGCCCCTTGTGGGTCTCGAAGTCGTAGAGCTGAAACCCGGTGGCGTGGTGATCGCAGGCCGCCACCAGCTCGCCGTGCAGCATCGAGGTCGTGCCCAGCGACCGGTGGGCCAGCAGCTGGAAGGTCTGGTTGTCGGCGCTGCGGGCCAGCGCCAGCAGCTGCTCGCCGAGCGCCAGCGCCTTCGGCACGTTGCCCCCGACCATGTAGAACTGCCACAGCCCCTGGATCGCCGGGAACATCTCGGCCGTCGACGCGCCGGCGAACCGGCACAGCTCGTAGGCGCGGGCGTAGTTCTTCTCCACCTCGGGGTTGGCGTAGCCCTTGATCGCCATGAGCGGCGATCCGAGGGCCAGGAGCACCCCCAGCTCGTGCCGGCGCTGCGCCGCGTCCTCGGGGAACGTCTTCAGCACGAGCAACGCGTGCTGGAAGTGCGCGATCGCCTCGACGTTGGCCGAGCGCTCGGCCGCCCGCTCGCCGGCCTGCTTCCACAGCGCGAACGCCTGCGCGGCGTGGCCCGCCTCGGTGTGGTGGTGGGCCAGCAGCTCGGGCTCGATCTCGGCGATCTCGCGCGCGTCGGTCTCGAGCACGCCGGCGATCCGGCTGTGGAGCTCCTGGCGCTGCTGCTTCACCAGCGACTGGTAGGCCGAGTCCTGGATCAGGGCGTGCTTGAACCGGTACTTCGCGTCGGGCGGCCGGCCGCGCGCGACCAGGAGCCCGGCCTCGCTGAGCAGCGCCAGCCCCTCGATCAGTGTCTCCTGCGGGAGCCCGGCGGCGCGCGAGATCATGCCGTACGAGAACGTGCGGCCGATGACCGCGCCGATCCGAGCGACCCCCATGCCGGTCGACGGCAAGCGGTCCAGGCGCGCGAGCAGGATCTCGGTCAGCGTGGTGGGGATCGCCGCGGCCAGCGGCGCCGCCCCATCGGCGTCGATCGCGTCGGTGATCATGCTGGTCATCTCCTCGATGAACAGCGGGATCCCGTCGGCGCGCGCGACCAGCTGGTCGGCCAGCTCCGGCGGCAACGCGCGATCGCCGGCCACCGCCTTGATCATCGCGAACGTCTGGATGGACGACAGCCGCTTGATCCGCATGCTGTACACGTGACGCTGGTCGGGCCACGGCGCGCGGAACTCGGGGCGGGCGGTGAGCAGCACCAGCAGCCGCGCCGCCGGCACCTTGGTCAGGAGCAGCTGGATCATCTCGACGGTGGAGTGATCGACCCAGTGCATGTCCTCGACGACGAGCAGCACCGGCTTCTGCCGGGTCATCGCGATCAGCAGCTCGACCAGGGCGTTCAGGGTCCGCAGCTTGCGCGCCGGCGGCGACAGGTCGAGCGGTCGGTACGGCTCGGCGAGCGGGATCGACAGCAGCGGCGCCAGCACCGGCACGTCGGCGGCCACGGGGAGCTCGAGCCCCAGCAGCGCGCGCTCCAGCTTCGCGAGCTTGGCCGCCGGCGGATCCTCCCGCTGGATGTACATCGAGCGCAGCAGCAGCTCGATCAGCGGGTGGAACGCGCTGTCGCGGAAGTGGGGCCACGCCTGGCACGTCAGGCGCGCGTTGGCTTCCTTCTCGACGCGCATGCGGAGCTCCTGGACCAGGCGCGACTTGCCGATGCCGGCCTCGCCCGAGATCCAGACGGCCTTGCCGGAGCCCTGCTTGGCGTGCTCCCACAGCTCGGCCAGCAGGCGGACCTTGCTCGTGCGGCCGACCAGCGGCGTGCGCTTGGCCGCGAACTGGGGCTCGAACCGGCTCCCGGGCACCGCCTCGGCCAGCACGCGATAGATCCGCTCGGCGACGACGTCGCGCTCGTCGGCCGGGTGCTCCTGGGTCGACACCATGCCCTGGACGAGCTTGTGCGTCGTCTCGCTGAGCAGCACCGCGCCGACCTCGGCCCGGGCGGCGAGCGCCGCGGTCGCGCGAGGTGCCCCGCCCCGCACGGCGGCGCCCTGGCTGCCGCCGAGCTCCTCGACGACCACCACGCCGGTGTGGATCCCGACCCGGGCGCCGATGCCGCGCTCGCGCAGGGCTTCGATCAGGCCCAGCCCGGCCCGGACGGCGCGCAGGGCGTCGTGCTCGTCGGCGATCGGGTAGCCAAAGCCCGCGAGCACGCTGTCGCTCGCCGAGAAGATCCGCCCGCCGTGGCTGTTCACCACCGCGGTGACGACCTGCTGGAACGGCCCGAGCGCGTCGATCACGTCGTCGGGATCATCGCTGGTCGAGGCGGTGACCACCGGGGACGCCGACAAAAGGGTCGCCTGCCGCCGCTCGGGGGCCCGCTTGCGGTCGCCGCGCACCGGGGCCCCGCCGCGCAGGCCGACCAGCGCCTCGCGCAGCGCGGACAGGAACTCGGCGGCGCTCTGAAACCGCTGCCGCCGGTCCTTGCGCAGCGCCCGCGCCACGATGCGATCGACCGACTCCGGCAGCGACGGCCGGCGCGACAGGATCGAGGGCGCCGGCTGGCGCGACGTGCTCCACGCCCGGAGCGACCCCACGTCGGTCGTGCCGTGCGGCAGCTCGCCCGTCAGCATCTCGTAGAACACCACGCCGGCCGCCCAGATGTCGGTGCGCGCGTCCTGGACGCCGCTGCGCCACTGCTCGGGCGCCATGTACGGCGGGGTGCCGGCCGACGACAGCTCCGGGAGCGCGGCCGCGCCGCCGGCGTGGGGCCCGCCGTCCGTGGTCGGGTGAGCGGCGTGCTCGATCCGCGCCAGCCCGAAGTCGAGGATCTTGGCGCGCCCGCCCTTGACGATGAACACGTTGCCCGGCTTGAGATCGCGGTGGATGATGCTGGCGCGGTGGGCGTGATCGAGGCCGGCGAGCACGTCGACCATGATCTCGGTCGCCCGCTCGACGGTCGGAGGCTCGCGGCGGATCAGCTGCAGGAGCGGCTCGCCGTCGAGGTGCTCCATGACCAGGAACGGGACCTCGCCCCAGGCGCCGATGTCGAAGATCGAGACGATGTTCTCGTGGTTCAGCTTCGCGGTGGCCTTGGCCTCCTGCCGGAGCAGCGCCGTGAGCTGCTGCCACGGCAGCTTCTGGTCCCAGTGGATGAACTTGACGGCCACGCTGCGATCGAGCTGCTGATCGCGCGCGCCGCAGACCAGCCCCATGCCGCCCGCGCCCAGCGTCTGGGTGACCACGAACCGGTCGCGCTCCCCGATGACGTCGCCGATGCGGGGGACCTTGATCTCTCCGGCGCGCCCGCCCTCCCCGATGTTGCGCGTCTCGCCGCGCATCGATCGGCGCGCACCGGCGGCGCCGCCGCCCGGCGAGGCATGTGCCCGGCTCGCCCTCGCCCGGACCGGGCTCCCCGGGCTCACCGACGTCCGCCTGACGCCGCTCTCAGGTTGGGCCAGATCCGTCGCTGCTACATCGAGGGTGGACTTCTTGATGGTCATGCCGCTGCTCCCCGGGGCCACCGCACTGAACCTCACTCTTATGGTACCGAATCCGCCGAGCTCAGGCTCCAGGAGATCGCTCGAACGGCCGCAGGTTCCACACCAACCCGACCCAGCTCAGGACCTTCAGGACGTAACAGGTCACGTCGATTTCCCACCAGACCTGGCCCTGTCGGCTTCGTCCGCTGGCCCCGGCATCGCGCTCACGGGACACGTGCACGGTCGAGGATCGCGCCGAAATCACACGACGGCGGCAACGTCCCGTACACCCGCCCCCAGTCGCCGCCCAGCCGCGAGATCGAGAACGCCTCGGCGACCGCCGGCGGCGCGTGCCGGTGGAGCAGCGACGCCTGCAACGCGAGCGCGAGCTTCTCGACGAACCGGCGGGCGCGGCCCTCGAGCTGCGAGGGATCCGCGACGTCGGCTTCGATCTCGGCCACGAGCACGTCGAGCCGGCGGTCGATCCCCGCGGCGAGCCGGAGCTCGTCGCGCAGCGCGTCGAACGTGTGCGGCTCGCGGGTCATGGCGCGCAGCACGTCGAGGCAGATCACGTTGCCCGAGCCCTCCCAGATCGAGTTCAACGGCGCCTCGCGGTACATCCGCGCCAGGATCGTCTCCTCGACGTAGCCGGCCCCGCCCAGGCACTCCAGCGCCTCGCCGATCTGCGCCGGCGCGCGCTTGCACAGCCAGTACTTGGCGACCGCGGTCGCGATCCGGCGGAACAAGGCCTCGCGCTCGGCGTCGGCCTGCGTGTGGCTCGCGTCGTAGGCGCGCGCGATCCGCATGGTCAGCACCTCGGCCGCCTCGGACTCCAGGGCCAGGTCGGCCAGGACGTTGCGGGCCAGCGGCTTGTCGATCAACGTCGCGCCGAACGCCGCGCGGTGGCTCATGTGGTGGATGGCCTGCGCGGTCGCGTGGCGCATCATCCCGGTCGACGACAGCGCGGCATCGAGCCGGGTGTGGTTGGCCATCTCGATGATGGTCGGCACGCCGCGCCCCTCCGCGCCGACCATCCAGGCGTGCGCGCGGTCGAGCTCGACCTCACTCGACGCGTTGGACCGGTTGCCGAGCTTGTCCTTGAGCCGCTGCAGGAAGAACCGGTTGCGCGTGCCGTCGGGCAGCCAGCGTGGCAAGAGGAAGCACGTGAGCCCGCGCGACGTCTGGGCCAGCACGAGGAACGCGTCGCACATGGGGGCCGAGCAGAACCACTTGTGGCCGGTCACCAGATATTCGGCGCCCGGACCGCTGGCCGCGCCGGCCGGGACCGCCTGCGTCGTGTTGGCCCGGACGTCGGAGCCGCCCTGTTTTTCCGTCATCGCCATGCCGAGCAGGAGCCCGGCCTTCTCGCCCGCCGGGCGGAACCGGCGGTCGTACGCGCTGGTCAGGATCCCCGGCTCCCACGCGGCGTACAGCTCGGGCTGCTTGCGCAGCGCCGGCACCACCGAGTAGGTCATCGACACCGGGCACAGGTGGCCGTACTCGTTCTCCGAGGCGAGCAGGAACAGCGCGGCGCGGACCACGTGGGCGCCCGGGCGCGGCTCGCGCCAGGGCCCGCTGTGCACGCCGTACCGGCAGGACAGATCGATCAGCGCATGCCACGCGGGGTGGAACTCCACCTCGTCGATCCGGTTGCCATAGCGATCGTGGGTGCGCAGGACCGGCGGGTTCTGGTTGGCCTGGAACCCCCAGGCCTGGACCTCCGCGGTGCCGACGAGCCGGCCGAGCTCGCGGATCACCGGCTCCCCCCAGCCACCGCCTTCGCGGCGCACCGCCTCGACGAGCGCGCGGTCGCTGTCGAACAGGTTGTACTCCACCAGCGGTGGCGCCTGGTTCAAGACCTCGTGTGTTGCCCCTGGCGACATGACACCTACACACTATCACTCATCGAACCGACCGGTAACCCGGCCGGACGCCGCGCGAGGCGAGGACGACCTGCCAGAGCTGCATCCGGATCCGCGCGCGGAAGTTGCCGGCAAACGAGAGCAAGTAGTAGCGCCACATCCGCCGGAACCGCTCCGAGCCGGGGATGGCAGGATCGTTCCGGGCCAGGGCGAATTCGTAGTTGGCGTGCCACGCCATGAGCGTCCTGTCGTAGTCAGCGCCGAAGTTGTGCCAGTCCTCGATCACGAACAGGCGGGCGGCCGCGTCGGAGATCTCGGCCATGGCCGGGAGCATCCCGTTCGGGAACAGGTAGCGATCGACCCAGGCGTCGCTGGGCTCGCACCACCCGCTGCGCCCGATGGTGTGGAGCAGCATCACGCCGTCGGGCCCCATCGCGTCGTGAGCGATCTGCAGGAAGATCCGGTAGTTCTTGCTCCCCACGTGCTCGAACATGCCGATCGAGACGATCTTGGTGAACGGACCCGCGCGGACCATCTCGGGGGAGCGGTAGTCCGCGACGTGGATCTCGACGGGGAGCCCCTGGCACCGCGCGCGGGCGAGCGCGGCCTGCGGCGCCGACACCGTGACCCCTGTGACACGGGCGCCCACCCGCTCGGCAGCCCACCGGGCGAAGCCTCCCCAGCCGCAGCCGATGTCGAGCACGTGATCGCTCGGTCCCAGGTCGAGCTTGCGGCAGATCAGGTCGAGCTTGTGGTCCTGCGCTTCATCGAGCGAGCCGGCCCGAGGCCAGTACGCGCACGAGTAGCTCATCGTGCGGCCGAGCATGGCGGCGAAGAACTCGTTGCCCAGATCGTAGTGCGCGTGGGCGACCTGCGCCGCGCGCGCCACCGACTGGAGATTCAGCGCCTGGGCGCGCACCCAGGCCGCGGCGGTCCGCCAGTCGCGGCGGACCTGGGAGATCAGATCGGCTTCCAGGATCCGGCAGATGACCTGATCGAGCTCGATGCAATCCCACCAGCCGTCCATGTAGCTCTCGGCCAGGCCGAACGCGCCCTGGCTGAGCACGCGATCGTAGAACCGCGCGTGGTGGACCTGGATCGCCAGCGGACCCGCGCCGCCGATCTCGACGCCGGCCGCCGCCAGCATGTCGCGGATGACCCGCTCCGAGCCGTGCACGTTCCCCGGCAACACTCCCATGCTTCGCTCCTTCAGTAGCGCTTGCGGCGCAACGCGACCACGGCCACGCCGATCCCGAGCACCAGCGTCGCCGGTCCGCCCGCGCCCCCGGCGTCGCAGCACCCGGCGCTGCCGTTGGGCCAGCAGGCGCCCAGGTCGCCGGTGGCGCGCAGGCAGTCGAAGCCGTCCGGGCACGGGTCGGGATCGCTGACGGTGCACGCCATCGAGCAGCGCTTGCCGTCCCGGCTGCTCTCCACGCATTGCGAGGACTCGCACTCCGCGGCGGCCGTGCACGTGGTGCCGATGCCGGTCGGGCTGAACGGCTGCGCGATGCACCGGCGCGAGAAGCACGCGCGGTGGTCCGGGCAGTCCGCGTCGGTGAGGCAGCCGGCGACCTCGGGGACGTGCATCGCGAGGAACGCCTGCTCGGCGTCGATCCGCGTGTTGGCGCCGAACGCGGCGCACTGCTGATCGCCGAACGAGGTCACCGCCACCACCACGGGCTTGCCGCCGATCGACGCGAACGACGGTCCGCCCGAGTCGCCCTGGCAGGTCCCCTTGTTGTCGGCCTGCGAGAAGCACAGGAGGTTGCTGTCCAGGCCGATCCCGAGATCGGGGCACGCCACCGAGGTGCGGTTCGTGAGCTCGAACTCGATCCCGACGAGGCCCTGCGCGCTCGTCTCCGTGCTGCCGTAGCCCACGATCGTCACGACCGTGCCGACCGGCGCCGCCGCCGCGACGACGTTGATCGACGCCGGCACGACGTTGGTGATCGGCGTCGCCAGCTTGATGAGGCCCAGATCGTTGGTCCCCAGGTGGGTCTTGCTGAACAGCGGGTCCTTGAACGTCGCGCTCGCGTCGACGACCGTGCCGGGGTCGCGCAGCAGATCGATCGTGTTGAAGTGCACCTTGGTGCTCGCGGTGACCTCGTCCTGCGAGGCCATGCCCAGCACGTCGGGATCCACGCAGTGCGCGGCGGTCAGCACCCAGCTCGGCGTGATCAACGTGCCGGTGCACAGGCTCGAGCCGATCACCAGCCCCGCCACCGCCGGATACTGGCCGAGCTTGGTCGTGGTGCCGCCGATGATGTGCGGCTCCGGCGCGATCGGCTCCGCGGCTGCCGGCGCCGCCACGCCGAGCACCCCGGCGACCAGCCCCGCGAGCCCCCCCACGCCCCTCGCGCCCGGCGCCGCGCTCCGGCGCCTCGCGCCTGCATGACCGGTGCGGTCCACCGCGCCTCCGGACGGACCTAGCGGCCCTTGCCGGACGGCCGGGCCGTCGAGCGGTCGCGCTGCCAGGCCCCCGACTTGCCGCCCCGCTTCTCGTCGAGCCGGATCTCGGAGATCACGATCCCGCGATCGATCGCCTTGCACATATCGTAGACCGTCAGCGCCGCCGCCGCGACCGCCGCGAGCGCCTCCATCTCGACCCCGCTGCGATCGAACGCCCGCACCGTCACCATGATGTAGACCGCGTTGTTCGCCACCCGCAGGTCGACGTCGATGCCGGTGAGCCGCAGCGGGTGGCATAGCGGGATGATATCCGATGTTCGCTTCGCCGCCTGGATCGCTGCGATCCGCGCCACACCCAGCACGTCGCCCTTGCCGATCATCCCACCGCGAACGGCATTCGCGGTCTCGAGCTCCATCGTGACCACCCCGCTGGCGATCGCCACCCGCTCGGTCTCCGGCTTGGTGCCGACGTCGACCATGTGGGCCGCACCGGCGTCGTCGAAGTGCGTCAGGCCGAACGTCGACGGAGCCTGCGGGGCAGGTGTCTTGCGCCGCGTCACTCGACCGTGACCGACTTCGCAAGGTTGCGCGGCTGATCGATGTCCGTGCCCTTGAAGTCCGCAACGTAGTACGCCAGCAGCTGCAGCGGCAGCACGGTGAGGATCGGCTGGAGCTCGATCGCGCACTCCGGGACGAGGATCACATCGTCGGCGTGTCCGCCGATCTCGGCATCGCCCTTGGTCGCGATCGCGAGCACCTTGCCTTGCCGGGCGCGCACCTCCGCGAGGTTCGAGACCACCTTCTCGTAGTGCGGGCCGCGCGGCGCGAGCACGACGACCGGGAGGTGCTCGTCGATCAGCGCGATCGGCCCGTGCTTCATCTCCCCGGCGGCGTAGCCCTCGGCGTGGATGTACGAGATCTCCTTGAGCTTGAGCGCGCCCTCGAGCGCGATCGGGTACTGCGCGCCGCGGCCGAGGAACAAGAAGCCGATCGCGTGGCCGTAGCGCCGGGCCAGCACCTGGAGCTGCGCGCCGCTCTCGACGACGTCGCGCATCTTGTTCGGCAGCTGGGTCAGCTCGGCGAGCAGCTCGCGCGCCCGCTCGCGCGCCAGCGCGCCGGACCGGCGGCCGAGGTAGATCGCGAACAGCGTCATCGCGATCAGCTGCGTGGTGAACGCCTTGGTCGACGCCACGCCGATCTCGGGGCCGGCGTGGGTATAGAACGCATGATCGGCGAGCCGCGGGATCGACGACTCGACGACGTTCGAGATCGCGAGGATCTGCGCGCCCTTCTTCTTCGCCTCGCGGATCGCCTCCATCGTATCGAGCGTCTCGCCCGACTGGCTGACCGCGACCACCAGGTCGCCGGGGCCGAGGATCGGATCGCGGTAGCGGAACTCCGACGCGAGATCGACCTCGACCGGGATCCGCGCGAGCGCCTCGACCAGGAACTCGCCGACCATCGACGCGTGATACGAGGTGCCGCACGCGATGAAGATGATCCGCTTGATCTTCTTGACGTCGAGCTCGATGCCGTCGAACACCACGTCGTCGTGCTCGAGATCGATCCGGCCGACCAGCGTGTCGGCGACCGCGCGTGGCTGCTCGTGGATCTCCTTGAGCATGTAGTGCTTGAAGCCGCCCTTCTCGGCCTGCACCGCCGACCACGTGATGGTCTTGGGCTCGCGGACGTGGGGCTTGCCTTCGAAGTCGGTGATCTGGACGCCCTGCCGGGTCACCGTGACCATCTCGCCTTCGTCGATGAAGATCACGCGGCGGGTCTCGGACAGGATCGCGGTGACGTCGGACGCGACGTAGTTCTCGCCGTCGCCCAGCCCGACGACCAGCGGCGAGCTGTTCTTCGCCGCGACCAGCGTGCCCGGCTCCTTGTCGCTCATCACGACGAACGCGAAGCTGCCGCGGACCTTGGCCAGCGAGCGGCGGACCGCGGTCGTCAGGTCGGCCGCGCCGGACAGCATCGCGCGCTCGACCAGGTGAGCGAAGATCTCGGTGTCGGTCTCCGACGTGAACTTCGCGCCGGCCGCCACCAGCTCGGCGCGCAGCGCGAGGTGGTTCTCGATGATGCCGTTGTGGATGACGGTGATCGAGCCGGCCCGGTGGGGGTGGCTGTTCTCGTCGGACGGCCGGCCGTGCGTCGCCCACCGCGTATGCCCCATGCCGATCGTGCCGGGCGCCGGCTCCTTGACGAGCTTGTCTTCGAGCGCGCCGAGCTTGCCGCGGCAGCGCACGACCCGCGCGTGGGCGTCACCGGTCGGGCCGGCCGGGGCGGTCGGGTCGATGACCGACACGCCGGCGGAGTCGTAGCCGCGATACTCGAGCTTGCGCAGCCCGCCGATCAGGATCGGCGTGGCCTGGCGGCTGCCGACATAGCCAATAATTCCGCACATGCTGGGCTCCTACTTGTGCGGAGCCTGCGCCGAGCCGGTACCAGCGGCCTCCGCGGCCGCGTCCGACTCGTCGATCCCGGTGATCTCATCGATATCGGGCGCCACATACGGCAACAGCTTCGGCGCATCGACCGGCAGCTTGCCGCCCGGGTGGGTGCACCCGGCACTCGCCCAGAAGGCGGTCACGAGCGCCATGGCTCGAGTAATCGTGACGACAGAAGCTCGGGTCCGCATCGATCGACACGCTAACACGGCCGCGGGCCGAACCAGCGGCTCCACCACGACGTTGCGCGCCAATCGAGAGCGACGGCTAACGAAATCCGCGGCAAGGAGGTCGGCCTTGACACCGCTACCCACGATATATTTCTCTCCAGGCGGTCGATTCCCCCTCGGGGATTCACCGAGCATGTTGCGCCGCGCTGAGGGCTGATGAAGAGCGACGGTTTCGTCGAATTGTGCAAGGAGGGAGCCATGCTCGAGCTCTGGAACAACCTGTGGTCATCGGACGGCTTCATGCCGCACGGGCACTGCTACCTGTGGCGAGCCGAGGTCGTCTGGCTGCACCTCATCTCCGACGCGCTGACCGCGCTGGCGTACACCTCGATTCCGTTCACCCTCGCCTACTTCGTCCGCAAGCGCCGCGACCTGCCGTTCCACTGGATGTTCGGCAGCTTCGGGCTGTTCATCATCGCCTGCGGTGCCACCCACGTGATGGAGATCTGGACGCTGTGGACGCCGACCTACTGGCTGGCGGGGGTGATCAAGGCGATCACCGCGTTCGCCTCGGTGGTGACCGCGACCTTGCTCATCAAGCTCGTGCCGCGGGCGCTCGCGCTCCCCTCGCCGCAGCAGCTCGCAGAGGCGCACGGCGACCTGCAACGAACGCACGAGGCGCTGGAGCAGCGGGTGCAGGAGCGCACCGCCGAGCTGACCCGCAAGAACGAAGAGCTTGCCAGGCAGATCGAGGAGCGCAAGCACGCCGAGGCCGCGCTCGCCGCGAGCGAACGGCGGTTTCGCCGGCTGACCGATGCGGGGATCATCGGCGTCCTGACGACGGATACGCGCGGCCACATCCGCGAAGCCAACGCCACCTTCCTCGAGATGCTCGGCTATACCGCGGAGGACGTCGCCGCCGGAAAGCTCAGCTGGGAAACCCTCACCCCGCCGGAGTATCGCCACCTGGGCGAGCGTGCGGTCACGCAGCTCCGCGACACCGGCGTCGCGCCAGCGTGGGAGAAGGAATACCTCCACAAGGATGGCAGCCGCATCGCGGCCCTGGTCGGCGTGGCGATGCTGGACGACGCCGCCGAGGAATGCGTCGCCTTCGTCCTCGATCTCACCGAGCGCAAGCGTGCTCAGGAGGCGCTCCGCCAGCTCCACGCCACGCACGAGGCCGACGCCAAGGTCCACGCGTTGCTCGAGGCCGCGCCCGACGCGATGGTGATCGTCAACGAGCGAGGCCGCATCGTGTTCGTCAACGCCGAGACCGAGAAGATGTTCGGCCACGCCCGCGGCGACCTGCTCGGCCACTCGGTCGATCTGCTGGTTCCCGAACGTACGCGCACGGTCCATGCGCAGCATCGCACCGCCTACTTCGCGAGCGCGACGGAGCGCGGCGCGATGGGCGCCGGGCGGCCGCTCGTCGGGTTGCGGAGCGATGGCACCGAGTTCCCGGTCGAGATCCGGCTCAGCCCGATCCGGATGAGCGACGGCATGCTCGTCACGGGCGCGATCCGCGACGTCACGGAGCGCAAGCGCACGGAGCGAGCGCTGCGGCAAGCGAAGGACGACGCCGAGGCCGCGAACGCGGAGCTCGAGGCGTTCAGCTATTCGGTCGCGCACGATCTCCGTACCCCGCTGCGGGCCGTGAGCGGCTACAGCACGATGCTGATCGAGGACTACGGCGACCGGCTCGACGCCGAGGCCCGGCAACAGCTGACCCGCATCGCGGCCGGCGCGCAGCGCATGGGCGAGATCATCGATGCCCTGCTGTCGCTGGCACGCCTGACCCGGACCGAGCCGCGCCAGGAGCTGGTCGATCTCACCCGGCTGGCGCGCACCGTGATCGCACAGCTCAAGGCGCGCGAGCCGGACCGCGTCGTCGACTTCGTCGTGCCCGACGGCCTCGTCGTGCAAGGCGATCCACAGCTGCTGCGGCTCGTCATGGACAACCTGCTCGGCAACGCCTGGAAGTTCACCGGCAAGCAGCCCGCCGCGCGCATCGAGCTCGGCCGCGAAGAAGTCAACGGCACCGTCGCCTACTACGTGCGCGACAACGGGGCCGGGTTCGACATGGCCCTCGCGGACAAGCTGTTCGCGCCGTTCCGCCGCCTGCATACCCCCGCGGAGTTCGAGGGCAACGGCGTCGGCCTCGCCACGGTGCAGCGCATCGTTCGCCGCCACGGCGGCCGGATCTGGGCGGAAGGCGCCGAGGCCGCGGGCGCGACCTTTCACTTCACCCTCGCAACCGGCCCCCAGCCGGCCGCCATACCCGGAGCCCAGGCCACATGATCTTGCTCGTCGAAGACAACCAGGACGATGAGGTGCTCACCCTGCGCGCCCTGAAGCGCAACAAGATCGCCAACGAGGTCGTCGTCGCCCGGACGGGCGAGGAGGCGCTCGACTTCCTGTTCGGCATGGGCCCCCACACCGGCCGCGACCTCAGCGTCCTCCCCCAGGTCATCCTCCTCGATCTGAACCTGCCGAGGATGGGCGGCCTCGAGGTCCTGCGCCGGGTGCGGAGCGACGAACGCACCAAGCTCTTGCCCGTGGTCGTCCTGACCTCGTCCAAGGAGGACGAGGACGTCATCAACGGCTACGCGCTCGGCGCCAACAGCTACGTGCGCAAGCCGGTCGGCTTCCACGAGTTCTCCGAAGCCGTGAAGGTCCTCGGCATGTTCTGGCTGCTGCTCAACGAGCGGCCCCCGAGCCCGGGCCGCTGATCCGCCGCGCCGCCGCTGCCCGCGCGCCTCGACCGCCGGCGGGAGTGCCCCCCGCCGCTACCCAGGCCGACCTCACCGATTTGGGGCGCGGATCGAGACGATCCACGAGCCGGCGCTTGACACACCGGCACCGTCCCGTTAGAAAAGCAGCCTGCCACGCGGGAGTAACTCAGTGGTAGAGTGCAACCTTGCCAAGGTTGACGTCGAGGGTTCGAATCCCTTCTCCCGCTCGATAGTTAGGCGATCGTAGGCGATCGTAGCTCCGGCTGCCCACCACTTGGTGCTCCGCCGGCCGAACGGCGAGCGCAGATGGGTCGGAAGCCTTTTCCTCGGAACGCGCGCTGCCCTTGTGGCTCGGGCGACAAGTACAAGCGCTGCTGCTTCACGAAGGGCTTCCACTACTACGTCGACGAGGCGAGCGGCGAGGTCGTTCGGTCGGTGCCCGTGAACAGCGAGGCCCGCTCCGTCCTCGAACCGGCGCTTGCAAAACAGCGCGAGAAGTTCATCGCGACGTTCGGCCGCGAGCCCGGCCCCGATGATCCGATCTTCTTCGACCTCGATGAGGATGCGCTTCGCAAGGACACGGTCAAGGCGATGAGCGCGGCGGGGATTCGCCCCGCCCTGATCTACGCGCACGAGAAGACGGGGCTGCTCGTGAGCACCGAGAACCGACACCTGATCCCGAATGTTGGATTACGCGAATGGGATGAAGCCGTCGCAGAGTACTACGAGCTGCACCCGGACGAGGATCCAGACGTCGACTAGACACAGCGGGCGCGAGCCAGGCCAGGAGCCTGTCAGGAGCCTGTAGGCCGTAGGTAGCTCAGCCCGGGCGCGATGGACTCTCGAGCCGACGCAGCGTGAAGCGCTTGTGTTCTCGTCCGGCACGCGTCCATCTCACCACTCGAACATGGGCAATGCACGACTTGAGATCCCACTCGACGAGGCTCGAGAGATCGAGGGGCGGGTCTGCCTTTCCGCGGATCACCTCCCCGGAGTCGAGCTTGTGCTCGAACGACCGCGAGGCGTGGAGCACGCCCATGAACACGCCCGGCAGCGGCTGATCGGCTTCCTCTCGGCTCTCGATCGTCACCCGGTCCACCGCAGCGCGGAGCCGATCCGGTGTGAACTCCGAGGTCGTCGTCGCCGTGGACAATCGGAAGGTGGCACCCGCGTCGGCGATGGTCGTGAAGAAGATCCGCACGGCATCGTGGACCCACGGGTTCAGGCTCTCGACGACATCGACAAACGCTTCATCGTCCTTGCCTGCGGCATCGATCAGGTGAGCGGCTTCCTCCGCGGCTTCGAACAGCGGGGTTTCCCCGAGCGACTCCTGCTCCGGGAGCTCCTGGAAGTGGAACCCGAACGAGCCATGGACGACATCGGTGACGTGCAACCGGGACAGGTGGGCATCTGGAATCGGGCCCATCGCGTGCAGTTCGCTCTTGGCGGCGAGCGTCTTCGCGATCAGGTCCTGGTAGGCGGAGATCACGTCGCTGGTGAACCGTGCATCGATCCCGGCGCTGCCGCGCACAGGGGTGCCGTAGAACACCAGCTCGGATTCGGCGGTGCGTCCCGGTGCCGCCTGGAGCGATGCGAGCTCGGCGGTGACGTCGCTCAAGCGGTCTTCGAGGCCCATGCGCTCGAGGACGCTGTCTTCGTGCAGCGTCGCGACCAGGTTTTCCAGGGTGGCTTTCTCGGCGATGAGATATGTGCGCTTGGTGGTCTGGGTCATGGGGCAACGGGGATCGGCAACGTGGTGATTGCCAGCGTCAGGGCGTTGATCGCGTCCGCGTCGTTGGTAGGGGCAAGAGGTACCTGGAGTATACTCTTCCAGGTGAGGTCGTCGCGCCGGTGCGAGAACAGCGAGTACCAGTAGCTCACGACGGCGGGTTCCGCGAACTTTCCGTCGTGAAGCTCTACGAAGTAGGCGTCGCAGAGGTACTGCATCTTCGTGACCGAGGCGGATCCAATCCTGAGCCTAAGCCGTGGAGCCGCCGGATGGCCACCACTGTGCCGGAGGGGCTTGTAACCAGGGCGGGAGAGGATCAGCCTCGGTCTCATGCTACGTAACCCGAGAG
>Ga0137459_1000102_pt1 | contig 28918 bp, 23 predicted proteins | sample EasRivERMGT700_2_FD_104908 | JGI IMG/M metagenome (GOLD analysis project Ga0137459, IMG submission 104908) | Soil microbial communities from meander-bound floodplain in the East River, Colorado, USA - East River MetaG ERMGT700_2 | ecosystem: Environmental > Terrestrial > Soil > Floodplain ...
AGCCCGGCCTCGATGCCGAGCTGGACGTAGCCGATGCCGTCGGCGATCGTGAACGCGAGCTCCTGGACCGCGGTCGCGCCGGCCTCGCGGATGTGATAGCCGCTGATCGAGATCGTGTTCCACAGCGGCATCTCCCGGGTGCACCACGCGAGCATGTCGCGGATGATCCGCATGTGACCGCGGATCGGCGAGATCCACTCCTTCTGCGCGATGAACTCCTTGAGCATGTCGTTCTGCAGCGTGCCGCGCAGCCGGTCGGGCGAGACGCCCTGCTGCTCGGCGACCGCGACGTAGAGCGCGAGCAGCACCGCGGCCGGCGCGTTGATCGTCATCGACGTCGACACCTTGTCGAGCGGGATGTCGCCGAACAGCCGCATCATGTCGTCGAGCGTCGCGACCGAGACGCCTTCGCGGCCGACCTCGCCGAGCGACCGGCCGTGGTCGGGGTCGTAGCCCATGAGCGTGGGCATATCGAACGCCGTCGACAGGCCGGTCTGGCCGTTCTGGAGCAGGAACTTGAAGCGCTGGTTGGTGTCCTCGGGCGTGCCGAACCCGGCGAACATCCGCATCGTCCACGGCTTGCCGCGGTACATCGTCGCGTGCGGGCCGCGCGTGTAGGGATACTGCCCCGGGTCGCCGAGCTGCTGGTCGTAGCTCCAGCCGCGCGACGTCAGATCCTCGGGGCCGTAGCTCGCCTTGAGCGGGAGCCCGCTCATCGTGCGAGGTTCGTCGGAGAGACCCCTGCCAGGGGCGTCGGGCTTCTTCAGCGGGGCCATGCCAGCGGTTTACCACGGGAGCCGCCGGGGAGTCCTGGCCATCCTCGTTGACCCACCCCGCGGTCTCGATCACGATCGGGCGATGCCGGTGCACCTGCGCGAGGTCGTCGGGTATCTCGATGCCACCCTCGAGATCGAGCGGTTCAAGGACTTCGCGCCCAACGGCCTGCAGGTCGAAGGTGCGATGGAGGTCGACTGCGTGGTGACCGGCGTGTCGGCGTCGGCCGACCTGATCGGGCGCGCGATCGAGCGGCGCGCCGATCTGATCGTGGTCCACCACGGCCTGGTGTGGGGGGCGGGGCTGACCCGGATCGCCGGTCCCCTCGCGCGGCGGTTGCAGCTGCTCCTGGGCAACGCCGTCTCGCTCGCGGCCTATCACCTCCCGCTCGACAAGCACGCCCGGCTCGGCAACAACGTCGGGCTCTGCGACGCGCTGGCGCTCGGCGCGACGCGCGAGTCGTTCGGCGACGTCCGCGGGACGCCGCTGGGGCTCGCCGGCACGTGGTCGACCCCGCTGACGCGCGACGACGCGGTCTCGCGGATCACCGCCGGCGTCGGCAAGCCGCCGTTCGTGTTCCCGTACGGCCCTCCGGTGGTCCGCAAGGTCGGCGTGTGCTCCGGCGCGGCGTCCGACCTCCTCGAGGCCGCGGCGGGCGCGGGGTGCGATCTGTTCCTGACCGGCGAGCTCGCCGAGCGCGCGGGCGAGCTCGCCCGGGAGCTCCAGATCACCCTCGTCGCCGCCGGCCACTACGCGACCGAGGTGTTCGGGGCGATGCGGATCGCCGACGAGCTGCGCCTGCGGTTCCCCGGGCTCGACGTGCAGTTCGTGGCGTCCCCGAGCCCGCTCTAGCTCGCTCCGGCTCGCTCCGGCTCGCTCCGGCTCGCTCCGGCTCGCTCCGGCCCGCCGACAAGCAATTTGTTCGCCTACCGCGTCGGCAGGCAAAAACCATGGTTCGCGGCTCCGCGGCTCGTGTTACACGGAGGGGGTGAGCCGCCCTCGCGACCAGCGGTACCACGAGATTCTCGAGCGCGCCGCGCGCCTGATCTTTCAGCGCGGGTACGACGCGACGAGCATGCAGGAGATCGCCGAGGCCTGCGAGCTCACCAAGGCGGGCCTGTATCACCACATCAAGACCAAGGAGGCGCTGCTCCTGGCGATCATGCACTACGGCATGGATGTGTTCGAGGATCAGGTGCTCGGGAAGGTGAGCGACATCGCCGACCCGCTGGCCCGCCTGCGCGAATGCATGGCGCGCAACATCACGCTGGTCACGCAGGACGCGAGCAAGGAGGTCTTGATCATCCTGCACGAGCACCTGACGCTGACCGGGGCGCCGGGGCAGGAGATCAACGCGCGCAAGAAGCGCTACGTGCGGTTCCTCGAGGCCTCGTTCCGCCAGGCGAGCGAGCGCGGTCAGGTTCGCGCCGTCGATCCGACGATCGCCGCGTTCGGCTTCCTGGGCGTCGTGCTGTGGACGTACAAGTGGTATCGGCCCGGCGGCAAGTTCGGGCCGAGCCAGCTGTCCGATGGCATGATCGATCTGTTCTTCGAAGGGCTGATGCCGCGATCGTGACGGCCGCGCTGCGTGGCCTGCCTGCCCTGCGTGCCGCTCGACCGAGCGGCGCCGGCGTCATCAACCGACGGGCTGGGGGATGCACCCCGCCGGGCACACGTCCTGGTGCTCGCCGGTCGCGCAGGTCGGGAACGGGCAGTTGCCGTTGTCGGTGCTCTGGTACACGCAGTACACGCAGCGCGCGGCATCGCCGGTCGCGGCGTCGACCGTCGGCTTGCCGTCGCCGCAGCTCCCCGCCGACGCCGCCACGGCGGCGCCCAGGACGGTGAACGCGAGGACGGCGGGGATCCGCAGCGGCGTGGTCATGACGGCTCGGTCCGAGTGTATCGCACGGCCGTTACATGCGTGGCGCCGGGATGCGCGCCTCGAAGTCGATCCAGACCCGGCGATCGTGGCGGCAATCGTAGGCGCGGCAGGCGCCCGGCCGCTGCGCGTAGATCGTGCACGCGCCATCGTCGTTCATGCACACGCAGCGACCGTTGTCGCGCGGCAGCGCGTAGGGCTGCAGGAGGTCGAACGGGACGCTGCGCTCGGCGACGTCCTGCGCGGACAGCGTCACCTCGAACGAGCAGCAGCGCGCGCCGCACAGCGGGATCCGCGCCGCACAGTCGATGTCGGGGCCCGCGATCGCGTACTTGTCGCGGAACGTCGCGAGCCGCACGACGCTGCGGTCGCCCTGGCCCTTGACCTTCGCTGCGAGCCGGCGGAACGACGCGGGCAGCTGGTCGCGCAGGATCAGCGTATCGATCAGCCACTCGAGGCGCGCCGCGACGTCGGCGTGATCGCCGCGGGCCGCGACCGCCTCGGCGAGCTCGGTCAGCTCGGCGACCAGCGCGGGTGACACCGGCGGCAGCTCGTCGGGCGGCATCGGCCGACAGTACCACCTACGCCGATGCGTCCGGATCCACGACATCTCGGTCCGGACCAGGGAGGATCCTCGCGTGGGATCCTGGTGGCTTCGTGCTGGCCAGTCGGTTGCAAGGTCCCCCGGCATGCGATGGCTTGCGATCCTGGTGCTCGCTGCGTGCGCGTGTACCGGCGCCGAGACGAAGAAGCCCGACCTCAGCGGGCCCTACGCGTGTGGACAGACGACGTGCGGCTCGGGGCAGATCTGCTTGACCTACAGCGCGGGCAGCCAGTGCCAGGTCAACTACGATGCCGGCATCGGCCCGTATGACGAGATCTCGGCGTCGTGCGTCGATCTGCCCGCCGCATGCCATGGCATCCCCGACTGCGACTGCGTCTCGGGCCCGGGGCTCTGCCTCGGCGCCGGCGATCGCGGGGTCGCGTACGGCTGCATCTGACGCGGCGCTGATGTCTACGCGGCGCGGCGCTCGAGCGCGAACAGCTGTGCCGCCACACCGGCCAGCGTGGTCGGGACCGCGCTCACGAGCTCGAACGCCGGCAGCACCGCGCGGAGCTCGCCGGCGGTGACCGGTAGCGTGCCGAGCAGGGCGCCGGGCTCGTGCGCGACGACGAGCAGCGTGCCGCCCGCCACGGTCAGCGCGGTCACGCCGGCCGCGTACGCCGGCCACCGGTCGCGCGGGAGGCTGTGGAGCAGCCCGCGATCGACCGCGACGTCGTAGCCACCGTCGGGGCCACCGTCGTAGCCCCCATCATCGCGGCGACCCTGGAGCCGCGGTGCCGTGATGTCGTCGAGCACGAACACGATCGAGCGCGCGCCGGCATGGTCGGCGCGGTCGCGTGCGCGGCCGAGCGCGCTCGGCGCGACGTCGATGGCCGTCACGCGAAACCCGCGCTGCGCCGCCGCGATCGCGACGACGCCATCGCCGGTGCCCAGGTCGAGCAAGCGGCGGCCGGGCGCGTACCGCGCGGCGATCGCCTCGGCGAGCGGTGGGTCGAGGGCGCCGGCGTGCCACGGTAGCTGCTCGGCGGGCGTCGCCGCCCACAGCTGCTCCCAGCCGCGGGCGGTGTCCGGCACGCGCGGCCGCGCGACGAGCTCGTGCAGGAGGTGGCGTACGATGTCGATCACCGCACCCGCCGGCGGCGCGGGCCCCTGCAACGCGGGCCGTGCGTGCGGCCGGTGCGCGACCTCGATCCCGAGCGCCGGGTGCACGACGTGGCGGCCGTGATCGCGCAGCACGGCGAGGTTCGCCTGCACCCCGGGAGACCCGTACATCGCGTCGTTCATCGACGGGACGACCACGACCGGCGCGCGCGTCGCGGCCACGATCGCGGCGACCAGATCCGAGCAATCGCCGGTCGCGATCCGCGAGATCGTCGTCGCGCTCGCCGGGCAGACCACGACGAGCTCGGCCCATTCCGCGAGGTTCACGTGGGGCACCGGCGTATGCGCATCGCGCTGCCAGATCCCGCTCCACACCGCATGGTGCGTCAGCGCATCGAGCGCCGCGCGCGACACGAGCTTGGCGGCGGTCCGGGTCAGCGCCACGCGGACGTCGCACCCGGCGCCGTGCAGGCCGCGGATCACCGCCGGTGCGTCGATCGCGGCGACCGCCCCCGAGATGCCGAGCACGACACGCCGCAACCCGATCTCCGGCCGTGGGGGTGGTGCGTCGCGCGCGGCCACCAGGACGCCATCTCCGACGAGCAAGGCGACGAGCTCGTCGATCGGCTCGGTGGGCAGCGCAAGCCCGCCCGCGTTCGCCCGCACCGCGAGCTCTGCCAGGAGCTGCGCGCGACCGACCGGCCGGGTGTGGATCTCGAGCACGGCACGCAAGAGCGCCGCGGAGTCGCCGTCGAACCGCCGCACGGCATGCGGCCCGATCACCGTCGTGGTCGTGCCGTGGTCGACGATCCGGACCACCGGCGCACGCACGCGCAGGGCTTCGTCGTTCACGACGGCCGCGCGCGTCGCTCGCGGACCGCCCAGTAGCGGCGCGCGTAGCGCGGACGGTCGTCGAGCAGGGGCTGTGCCTCGGCGCGGGCCAGCCAGCGTTCGATCAGCCGCGCATGCTCGGCGAACGCCGCCGCCGGGCGGGGCGGTGCGGCCAGCCACGCCGCCTCGATCGCGGCGCGCTCGTCTGCGATCGCGGCGCACTGCGCGGCGTCGCCGATCACGCGGCGGTGCAGGCGCTCGTGGCGCCACCACAGGCTGCGACCGTCGTCGCGGTCGCCCGGCGGCGGCCCGAGGTCGAGCGGATCATCGACCGCGATCGGCTTGTACAGCGACAGGCAGGGTGCGGCGGTGGCGGTGACCCAGTGCCGGGCGCCGGTCGGCAGGAGCTCGGCGACCCACGACGCCGTGGTCTGCGACGATGCGATCACGCCACCGGCGTGCATGCACGGCGCCGCCATCGCGCCGTGGTGCCAGCGGTAGCGGGGGCGCGGCCCCTCGCCGTGATCGCGCAGCGCCGCGAACAGGTCGGCCATCGAGCGTGCACGCGAGGCGGCGGCGTGCGTGCACGCGCGCCGGATGTCGGCCGCCGCTACCCACGATCGCAGCCGGTCGCGGTGGCGGCGCAACTCGGGCAGCGTCAGCGCGTTGGAGATCGACACGGCTCCGGTCACCGCATGCGCCAGCCACCGGCGCCCGATGGTCTCGACCACGAAGCCGCCGCGGGCGTCCACGACCAGGAAGCTCGAGTGATACCGGAAGCGTGGATCCTCGTGACCGCAGCCGCCGCCCTGGCCGTGCTGCTCGAGCAGCGCCCCGATCGTGGACACGGCCTCCGCGGCCGTCGCCGCGCGCTCGAGCGCCAGGCGGACGAGATCCATCCCGGTCAATCCGATCTCGGCGTAGGGCTCGTCGGTGAAGACCGCCTCGTTGCCGATCACCACGCCTTGCTCGTTGGCCCCCATCTCGGCACCCCACATCCAGAATGGCCGCGACAGCACGACCGCGTGGGTCGCTGCCGCTTGCGGGATCGTCAGGTGCGTGCACCGGAGTCGCTCGCCGGACGCGTGCGCGCGTGCGGGATGCCAGGACAGGAGCTGTGCTTCGTTGGGGTCGCGATCGGAGCTCTTGCCGAACAACACCCGGCCGGGCGTGATCGTCACCATCGTGTCGCACATCGCCTCGAGCATACCTGGCCCCGGCATCGCCCACGTGATGGAGTCGAGGTCATGAGCGAGTCCTGTGACGTGGTCATCCTCGGCGGCGGGTTCGCCGGACTGTCGGCGGCGCGCGCGCTGGCTCGTCGCGGGCGGTCGGTGATCGTGCTCGAGGCCCGCGATCGGGTGGGTGGCCGGGTCTACACCCGACAGCTCGATGGTGGTCCGTGGGTCGATCTCGGCGGCCAGTGGGCGGGGCCGAGCCAGGATCACCTGCTGGCGCTGCTGGCGGAGCAGGGCGCACGCACGTTCTCGACATGGACGCGGGGCGACAACGTCGTGGTCGTCGACGGCAAGGCCCGCCGCTATCGCGGCACGATTCCGCGGCTCGGGCTGCGCAGCCTCCTGGATGTCGGCCTGGCGCAGTGGCGACTCGAGCGCATGGCCCGCAAGGTGCCGCTCGACGCGCCGTGGCAGGCGCGCTCCGCCGCCGCCTGGGATGCGATCACGCTGGGCGCGTGGCTCGACAACCACCTCTCGACGCGGGTGGCCCGAGACCTCCTGGGCGCGGGGCTCGAGTCGGTGTTCGCGGCCAGCCCACGCGAGCTGTCGCTGCTCCACGCGCTGTTCTACATCCACTCGGGCAACGACCTCGACACGCTGTTCGGCACCACCGAAGGAGCGCAGGCCACGCGCGTCGATGGCGGCATGCAGGCGGTCGCCGAGCGCCTGGCGCTGGGACTCCCCGTTCGCCTCGAGGCACCGGTGCGCCGGATCGAGCACGGCGAGCGGGTGATCGCGCACCACGATCGCGGAACGGTGACGGCCGACCGCGCGATCGTCGCGATCCCGCCGCACCTGATCGCCGCGATCGACTTCTCGCCGAGCCTGCCCCGCGAGCGCGCCGCGCTGGTGGCAGGCATGCCGATGGGGGCGGTGATCAAGTGCACCGCCGTGTACCTGCGTCCGTTCTGGCGCGACCGCGGCCTGTCCGGCATGTCGCTGTCGGATCGCGGCCCGATCCACGTCGCCTTCGACAACTCCCCGCCCGACGCGAGCTACGGCGTGCTCATGGGGTTCGCCGAGGCCGACGCCGCGCGCCGGCTGGGCCGGCTCACCCTCGCCGAGCGCCGGGCGGAGGCCATCGCGTGCTTCGCGCGCACCCACGGCGACGCCGCCCGCGAGGTGGTCCACTACGCCGATCATGTGTGGGAGAGCGATCCGTGGTCGGGCGGCTGCTACGGCGCGTTCGCGCCGCCCGGGCTGTGGACGTCGGTGGGGCACGTGATCCGCGAGCCCGTCGGGCGCCTGCACTGGGCCGGCACCGAGACCGCCACCCGATGGAGCGGCTACATCGACGGCGCGATCGCGTCGGGGTTGCGCGCGGCCGAGGAGATCGCGCGCAGCGCGGGGTGAGCCGGCAGGGCAAGGTCAGCGCGGGGCGAGCTCAGCGCGGGGCGAAGTCTTCCGAGCCGAGGGCCCACGGCGCGGGATCTCTCGGCGAGGGCGAGTCAGGCGGCCGGTGGTTCGGTGGACGCGGTGATTCGAAGTAGAGTAAGTCGCTTTGCACGTACCACCGATCCGCTTGCCGTCCGGAGTCCGCGATCTGTTGCCGCGGGCCGCGGCGCGCCGGCGTGCGCTGGCGGAGCGGGTGATGGCGGTGCTCGAGGCGTGGGGCTACGCGCGGATCGTCACGCCGGTGTTCGAGTGCGCCGACGTGCTCGAGCGCGGGCTCGGCCACGACGCGCGGGTATCGGCGATCCGGTTCGTCGAGCCTGGGACCGGTGAGATCGTCGCGCTCCGGCCCGATATCACGCCGCAGGTGGCGCGCCTGGTGGCCACCCGGATGGCCGAGGTCGAGGGGCCGATCCGGCTGTGCTACGAGGGCGCGGTCACCCGACTGTCCGGCCGGCTCGCCGGCGAGCTCGGCCAGCGCGAGCTCTTGCAGGCCGGCATCGAGCTGATCGATGCGCCCGAGCCCGACGGCGACGCCGAGGTGCTCGCGGTCGCGGCCGCGGTGCTCGCGGCGGCGCAGCTACCGGAGACCCGGCTCGACGTCGGCCACGTCGCGCCGGCCCGCCACGTGCTGGGCGCGGCCCCCGACGGCGAGGCCCGCGCACGGCTGGCCGGGGCGCTCGCGCGCAAGGATCGGGCGGGGGTCCGCGCGGCGGCGCGGGCGCTGCCGGCGGCGATCGTCCCGCTGGCCGAGGCGCTCGCGGTGCTGTGGGGGCCGGCGGACGGAACGCTCGCGCGCGCGGCCGAGCTCGCGTGGCCCGAGGACGTGCGGGCGGCGCTGGCCCGGCTCGCCGCGGTGCTCGCGGCGTTCACCGAGCTGGCGGATCCCCCCGCGCCGGCGGTGACGATCGATCTCGGCGACCTTCGCGGGTTCGACTACTACACCGGCGTGCGGTTCGCCGGCTATGCCGGAGGCGCGCCGGACGCGGTGCTGCGCGGCGGACGCTACGACGAGCTGATCGGGCGCTACGGCCGTGCGGCGCGCGCGACCGGCTTCGCGATCGATCTCGAGGCGGTCGCCGAGGCCCAGCGCACGGTCGGGGTGGCCGCGCCACCGGCGGCGCTGGGGGTGGCGGTGTACGGCAGCGGCGCGCCGCGTCTGACTCGAGCGCTGCGCGCGCGCGGGCTGCGCGCGGTCACCGCGGGCACGCTGCCGACGCCGGCCTGGTTGCGGGGCGCCGGGCTCGATGCCGCGGTCGTCATCGATGCCGGCGGACGCCGCGCGGTCGTGGTGGCCGACGACACGCGCCGCGATCTGGAACCCGCGGTCTCGTCACTCTTGGAGGAATGATGTCCGTCGTGATCGTCGTCGGTGCCCAGTGGGGCGATGAAGGCAAGGGCAAGGTCGTGGACCTGTTCACCGAGCGCGCCGATATGGTCGTCCGCTACGGCGGCGGCGCGAACGCCGGCCACACGCTCGTGATCGACGGCCAGAAGCTCGTGACCCACCTCGTGCCGTCGGGGGTGTGTCACCCCGGCAAGAGCTGCGTGCTCGGCGACGGCATGGTGATCGATCCGCACACGTTGCTCGAGGAGCTGGCGCAGTGCCAGGCGCGCGGCCTCCTGGCCCACGGCGAGCTGCTCGTCGGCCTCGGGGCCCACGTGATCCTGCCGTACCACAAGTTGATCGATGGGCTGCGCGAGGACCGCGGCGCGAAGACCGGCAAGGCGATCGGCACGACGCGGCGGGGCATCGGCCCGGCGTACGAGGCGAAGGCCGCGCGCAAGGGCGTCCGGGTGCGCGATCTCCTGAAGCCGGCGCGGTTGTGCGAGCTGGTCGCCGCCAACATCGACGAGCTGGTGCCGCTGATCAGCCACCTGGGCGGTACCCCGCCGACCACCGCGGAGGTCGAGCGCTGGATCGATGAGGCGGCGTCCGCGGGCCAGAAGCTCCTGCCGCACACCGGCGACGCGGGCCGCCACGTGGCGCGGGCGATCGCGGCGGGGCAGCACGTGCTGTTCGAGGGCGCACAGGGCTGCCTGCTCGATCTCGATCACGGCACGTATCCCTACGTGACCTCGTCGTCGACGATCGCGGCCGGCGCCTGTCAGAGCGCCGGGATCGGGCCGACGGCGATCGACGCGGTCGTCGGGATCACCAAGGCCTACGCGACGCGGGTCGGCGCGGGTCCGTTTCCGACCGAGCTCCTCGGCGACGCCGGCGATCGGCTGCGCAACGCCGGCGGCGAGTTCGGCGCGACCACGGGGCGGCCGCGGCGCTGCGGCTGGCTCGACCTGCCGGCGCTGCGCATGGGCGCACGGCTGTCGGGGATGACGTCGCTCGCGCTGACCAAGCTCGACGTACTTGCCGGGCTGCCGGAGATCCTGGTGTGCGTCGCCTACCAGGTGGACGGCAAGGAGGTCGACGAGCCGCCGATCGATCCCGACGACATCGCGCGCGCGGAGCCGGTGTATGCGAGCTTTCCGGGGTGGGGCAGATTGCCGTCGGAGGCGCGCGAGGTCACAGATCTGCCCGCACCTGCGCGCGCCTATGTCGAGACGATCGAGCGCATGGCGGGCGTGCCGTTTTGCCTGGTGTCCGTCGGGCCGGACCGGATCGAGACGATCCGGCTGCACGACCCGTTCGCGTAGCCATAGCGGGCGGCCGGAGCTTGCCCACCCGCCGTGGCAATTCGCGTTGGCCAGCGTCCGTGTGTTAGGATTTTTCTCCAAGGTATGGAAGGCTCGGGGGTCCCAGCCCAAGAACCCCGTTTTAGGAAGCGCCCATGAAGATCGTTTGCGACGCTTGCCAGGCCAAGTACTCAATTTCCGACGACAAGGTCCAAGGCAAGGTCTTCAAGATTCGCTGCAAGAAGTGCAGCAACATCATCGTCGTTCGCGGCGGTGCTGGTGCTGTGGAACAGGCGCCCGCGCCGCAGCAAGAGAAGGACACCCGGGTCTACGACTACGGCTACGACGGAGGCGATCACGGCCCGGCCGGCGACGAGCCCGTGTGGCACGTCGTGATCAACCAGGATCAGGTCGGCCCGATGACCGCCGTCGACGTCCAGCAGCGGTTCTCGGGCGGCGAGATCGACGCCGAGACCTACATCTGGCGCGAGGGCTTCACCGACTGGTTGCCGCTGGCACAGGTCGAGACGTTCGCGGCGCTCGCCGCGTCGGGCGCGTCGGGCGCGGCTGCTCCGGGTGGCGGCGCCAACGCCGTGGCCTCGATGTTCGGGGGTGGCGGCGGCGAAGATGGTGGCTCGGGTCGCAGCGATCCGGGCGACCTGTTCGCGGCGGCGTCGGCCAGCCAGGCGCGCCACGACGACGACAACGGCGATCTGTTCGGCAGCAAGCCGGCGGCGGCGCAGGCCAATCAGGCCAGCGCCAAGCTGCGCGGCGAGCGCAACGAGAACTCGGTGCTGTTCTCGCTCAATAACCTCGCGCAGCTCGCGAGCGACAAGCCCGCGCCGGCCCCGGCGCACTCGTCGTCGTTGCCGTCGTCGTCGCCCGGTGCGGCGTCCGGCGCCGCCGGCGGCGAAGGCTCCGGGTTGATCGACATCCGGTCGATGGCGAGCGCGTATCTCGGCGGGCCGGGTGGCGGCTCGGCGAAGCCAGCGTCGGCCGGGATCGGCTCGATGGACGATCTCCCGGTGTTCGGCGGCGGTGGGTTCTCCGAGCCCGCCGTGATCGTGCCGATGGCGCAGCGGCCGAACAACAACAAGCTGATGTACACGCTGATCGGATCGGTCGGCCTGCTCGCGGTGGCCGCGGTGATCGTGGTGGTCGTCCTGCTCAAGGGCGACAAGCCGCCGCCGCAGGTGGCCGCCGCGGACAAGGCCGGGACGACGGCCGACAAGGCGACCGATCCTGGTACGGTGGTCGCCAAGGTCGCGGACCCCAAGGCCGCCGATCCGAAGGCGGCGGACCCCAAGGCCGCCGATCCCAGTGCACCGGATCCGAAGGCGACGGACCCCAAGGCGGCCGATGGCAAGGTCGCAGCCAACGATCCGCCCGTGGAGCCCAAGCGTCCGGCGCCGCCGCCCGTGCACAAGCAGTCCGCGTCGGGCAACCCGACGTCGAAGCAGCCCAAGCCGGCCGACAAGCCGGTGGTCGCCGCCAAGGATCCGCCGCCCGTCAAGGACACCGGGGGTGGCTGCGATGAAGTCTCGTGCGTCCTCAATAACTACGAGGGGACGTGCTGCGCGAAGTTCCGCAAGGGCGGCGGCAAGGCGCCGAGCGGAGGCACCGGGCAGCCGGCAGCGGCCAAGAGCGGCGATACGCCCGAGGCCCTGGACCGCGCGATGATCTCCGACGGCGTTGGCAAGGTGAAGGCCAAGGTGATGTCGTGCGGCGACAAGTCGCCGGCCAAGGGTCAGGTCAAGGTCTCGGTGAAGGTCGGCCCCGACGGCCACGTCAGCAACGTCACCGTGAAGGCGACGCCGGACGCCGGCCTCGGGAGCTGCGTCGCCAGCATGATGCAGAAGGCCACGTTCGCGAAGACCCAGACGGGCGGCTCGTTCTCGTATCCGTACACGTTCTGAGGCAGACCCGAGGCGCGACCTTGCCGCCGCGTGTTTCGACGTGGGTTCGGCGGTCGCGGGCCGCCGCACACGTGGTTAACTGATCGGCGCGCTGTCGGGTCTGACCTTGCACGTTCGCAGGGACGACCGGCAGCCATGAAACCCGCCGTCATGAGCGACCTTCCGACCCAGCTGCAACCGCGCGCCGGTGAGCAGATCGTGTCGACCTTGCGGGTCGAGGTCGTCGATGGTCCGGACAAGGGCAAGCACGTGGTCGGCGGCGACGTGGTCTCGGTCGGGACCGCGCGCGACAACGCGCTGGCGATCGCCGACTTCACCGTGTCGCGCTACCACCTCGACGTCAGCGTGCGGCCGGGCGGGATCCTGGTCTCGGACCTGGGGTCGACCAACGGGACGTACATCGGCGCGGTGCGGATCGAGCGCGCGATCGTGCCGCCGGGGACGCTGGTGAAGCTCGGCGGGACGACGATCCGGTTCGACGATGCGGTGCGGCGCGCCGTGCCGGCGCCGCTCGGCGGCGCGCGCAGCGAGCTGGCCGGCATGATCGCCGTGTCGCCGCAGATGACGCGGCTGTTCGCCGACATCGAGCGCGTCGCCGCGACCCCGACGTCGGTGCTGATCGTCGGCGAGTCGGGCACCGGCAAGGAGCGCGTCGCCCAGGCGCTGCACGCGCGGTCGCCGCGCGCCGGCTCGCCGCTGGTGACGATCGACTGCGGCGCGCTGTCGTCGAGCCTGCTCGCCAGCGAGCTGTTCGGCCACGAGCGCGGCGCGTTCACCGGCGCGGACCGCCTGCACAAGGGGGCGTTCGAGCGCGCCCTGGACGGCACGGTGTTCCTCGACGAGATCGGCGAGCTGCCGGCGGCCGACCAGAGCGCGCTGCTCGGGGTGCTCGAGCGCCGCCGGTTTCGCCGGGTCGGCGGCTCGAGCGAGCTCGAGGTCCGCGCCCGGGTGATCGCCGCGACCAACCGCGATCTGCGCGCCGAGGTCAACAGCGGCCGGTTCCGCCAGGACCTCTATCACCGGCTCGCGGTCGTCGTGCTGCGGCTGGCGCCGCTGCGCGAGCGCCGCGAGGACATCGCGCTCCTGGTCGAGCACTTCGCGCGAGAGCTCGGCGCCGCCGGACCGGTCGAGGTGGTGTTCGGCGCCGAGCAGCTGGCTGCCTGGCAGAAGCACCCGTGGCCGGGCAACATCCGCGAGCTGCGCAACGCGGTCGAGGCGGCGCTCGTGGTCGGCCCGCAGCCGCTGGGCGGAGACATGCCCACGCCTGCGTCGGGGCTCGCGCAAGGGCTGGCGCCCGGGATGGCGATCGACGACGCCGGCCAGCCGCTGTTGCCGTACAAGGACCAGCGCGCGGCGGTCGTGCGCGACTTCGAGCGCACGTACCTCGTGCGCTTGATGGCGCAGGCGGCAGGCAATGTCTCGCACGCGGCGCGGATCGCGAAGATGGATCGGTCGCACCTGATCGATCTGCTGCATCGCCATCAGCTCAAGGACTGAGCGGCCAGGCTCGCGGCTGATCAGCCAGGCGCCTGGCGAACGCCGCAGGCCGGCGCGCCGCCCTGGAAGCCCCGACGGAACGCGCTCGAGCGCTGCGCGGCCGAGCCGTGCGTGAACGTCTCGGGTTGCACGCGGCCCCGGGTCTTGCGCTGGATCGTATCGTCGCCGATCTGCGCGGCCGCGTTCAGCGCTTCATCGACATCGCCGACCTCCAGGAGCCCGCGCGCGTCGGCCGACCCAGCCCACGCGCCCGCGAGGCAGTCGGCCTGCAGCTCGACCTTCACCGAGCTGACCTCGTCGTGGCCGAGCAGCCCCCGCAGGTTCTGCACGTGGTGGCCAAGCTCGTGCGCGATCACGTAGGCCTGCGCGAAATCGCCCGGTGCGCCGAACCGCCGGCGCAGCTCCTCGTAGAACGTCAGGTCGATGTACACCTTGCGATCGAGCTGGCAGTAGAACGGACCGACCGCCGCGGTCGCCGTGCCGCACGCCGAGTTGATGGCGTTGCGAAACAGCACCAGCCGGGCGTCCTGATAGCCGGGCAGCTCCTCGTGCCAGGTCTTCTGAACATCGTCGAGCACGAAGCCGACGAAGTGTGCGAGCTCGTCCTGCGCGGGATCGGTGTCACTCGGCGCGACGGCGCGGTGCGGCCCGGTGAGCGAGCCGGTGCCGCTGCACAGGTTGCCGCCATACATGAGTCCGCCGATCACCAACAGGGCGACCAGGATGCCTCGCCAGCCGAACCGGCCGGCGATCGAGAGCAGGCCCCAGAGCGGCACGCCACCGCCTCCGAAGCCGAGCCCGCCTCCGCCTTCCGAGCGGCGATCTTCGACGTTCGAGCTGTCATGTCCGCGGTCCCAGCGCATGGCATCACGTTATGCAATCAGCTCGCCACGGCTGCCGTGCGCGGGCGCTCGCGGCAGCTGCGCACGCTCGGCGATTTCAGGAGGCGGCACCCCACCGGGGAAGTCCCGGCGGTCCTTGGCCCCCCGTCAGCGTGGCGCGCCGGTCACCGAGGTGCGGACGGCGACGAAGCTGGGGGCAACCGGGGTCGTCGGGATCTTGATCGCCGCATGGAGCTGCCGGTTGTCCGCGGCGCGGCCGGTATAGACCTGCAGGTCGCCATCGATCGCGATCACGTCGAGCGCGTGATCGCCGTCGAGATCGCGGACGACGACGGCGATGATCGGCGGGCAGGTCGCGCCGCACGCCTCGGACGGGAACACGTAGGGCGACAGCAGGGTGCTCGCCGGCGTACCGCGCAGCTCGGTCCGGTACAGCGCGCGCCTGGGGTGGGTCGCGATCACGAGCGCCGGGCCGGCGCGCCCCGGGAGCCCGGCACCGGCGAACGCCTGGTCGGCCTGCACGGTCGCGTTGCACCCGCTGGCGCTGCTCGGCGGATCGCAATCGATGCGGATCAAGAGGGTGGTGCCGAGCGCGTCGCCCTTGCCGCCCGGGTGGACGTCGACCGTGTAGCCGTAGGCGACGACGTCGAGCTGGTGGTCGTCGTCGACGTCGAGCCAGTCGAAGCTGCGGATCGCGGGTGGGTTTCCGGAGGTCCCGCCGGCCACGTTGGTCGCGACGCGATCGTCGATCACGCGCAGGTGATCGTCGGCCGCGAGGTTCTGCAGCAGGTGGTAGCGGGCCGACGCGCCTTCCTCCGCGATCCCGTCGGGGAACGCGTCGTGATCGACGTCGCCCCACGCCAGCCGGGTCGTCGCGGCGGTGGTGACCTGGCGCGTCGAGCCATCGTCGAGCTTCATGATCTCGAGGTGCGGCGTGCCGGCCTCGTTGTAGCCGAGCGCGGCGGTCGCGCGGCCGTCGCGGTCGAAGTCGACCGAGGTCGCCTCGAGGTAGTTGTGCGCGGTCGCGACCGGGATCGAGCGGTCGTCGAGCGCGAGCGCGCCGCTCGCGAACCCGGCGAGCCGCGGCTCGCGGTCCCCGGGCGCCGGCGCCAGCCACGCGAGCACGCTCTGCCGCGCGTCGAGCCGCGCCGTCCACCCCGCACCGTCCCAGCGCAGGTCCCACAGCTCGGTGCGGCCCGGCTTGTTCGCGGTGATCGCGATCCGCGTGTCGCACACGAGGTCGCTGCACAGGATCTGGGCCTCCTGCACGCACGCCTCCGACCACCCGGTCGTGCAGCAGCTCGGCAGCGCCTGGCAGACGTCCGCGGTGCACGCGCCGGGGGTGGCGGGCGGCTGACCGGCCGCGCACAGGTTCACCGGCAGGGCGCTGTCGTCGAAGCAGGTGGCCGACCGCGGCCCCGAGTGGTCGCTGTACCGGCGCTGGGTCGCGCAGGTCGGATCGATGGCGGTGCACCGGTGGTCGAGCTCGCAGCGGCCGGCCACGCCGACGTCGCAGTCGTGATCCGACGCGCACCGGTAGTCGGGATGGACGCACGCGATCAGCGCGCACGTGGCGACCGCGCACGCGACGACCGCACACGCCACGGCCGCGCACCGCACGCGCCGGTTCACCACCGCCGCACCCACGCGATGCCGGCCGTTCCCGGCGCGGCGATCGGCTGGAGCTCGGTCTCGACGAGGTGCAGCCGCCAGCGCAGCACGGCACCGCCGACCGCGAGCGCACCGGCGGCGACGCAGCCCACGCCGATCCATTGCGTGACGGTTGCCTGCGACAGCCGATCATTGTAGGCCGACAGCGTCCCGCTGCGATCATCGGCGAGCCGGCGGCCGTAGACCAGCAGGCCGGCACCGACGAGCAGCGTCGTCCCGCCGAGCGCCAGGAGGCCGCTGTCCTCGACGTCCCACGCGCGGTGCGGTGGCGGCCGCGGCGGTGCGATGACCGGCGGCTTCTCGACGAGCCGGGCCCGTGCGGCGCCGATCGCCTGCTGCGCGAGCGCCGCCTGTTCGGCGCTCGGGTTGCTCGCGATGAACTGCTCGTAGTAGGCGATCGCCTTGTCGTGGTGGCCGAGGTTGAGCTCGACCTGGCCCAGCGCGAACAGGAGCTCCGGCCGCGGATCGAGCCGGTACGCGGCGAGCAACTCGTTCCGTGCGTGGGCAAAGTCCCCCTTGTCGTAGAGCGCGCGGACCTTCGCGAGGTGGTCGTCGACCGTCTGGGCGCCGGCGCGGCTCGCGACCAGCAACGCGGCGACCGCGAGCCACTTCATTTCGGGGTTCTCGCACCGGAGCCATCGGTCGGCAAGAGCAACGTCGGCTTCCATTCGACGTTCGCCGGCGGCCGGGCTGCAGGTTGTGGCGATCCGGATTCGGCGGCGGCCGTCGCCGGTGCGGCGGCGGGTAACGGCGTGACGGTGTGGTCGGCGGCCTTCGCGTCGTTCGGGCCGCGGGGGGGCGCCGGGACCGCGGGCTTCGCGCGATGCCGGGTCTTGACCGCGGTCGTCGCCGGCGTAGGGGCCCTCGTCACCGGCGGTGGGGCGTCGGCGGTGGCGGGTGCGGGGGATGGTGAGGGGATCGTCTGCGCGGGAGCGACGTCCGCCGTGCCCGGCGAGGCCGCGCCGCTGGCCGGCGAGACCGGGTGCTCCGGCGGACCCGCGCCAGTCACCGGGGGCGCAGGGCTCGTCACCGGCGGGGCCGCGGCCGTCGTCGACGGCGCCTGGCGTGGCTCCGGGGCCGCGGTCGTCGCCGGCGTGTCCGGGTGGCGGGTCATCACGAGGGCGGTGGCCGCGGCCCCGCCGATCACGGTGAGCGCGACGAGGCCTGTGGCGAGTGCGCGCCGGCGTCGCTGCGTGCGCCCGGCCGGTGCCCCCGGGGCGCGGTTCGGCAGCGGGGGCGGCGGCGCGCTCGGCGGGTCGACCGCGAGCCCGAGATCCTCGCCACCGTCCCCGAACGATGCCGGCAGCGGCTCGTCGGGGCCGGCCGCGGCGATCAGCTCCACGAGCGAGCCGTCGTTGCGCGGCGCCGGGTCCGGCACCGTCGCGGCGGCGATCCACGGCACCTGCTTGGGGCCGACGACGTTTTCCATGGTGCGCGCGATCCAGCGCGCGCCGATCACCTCGCCAGCGTCCGCGGCGTAGCGCTCGAGCGCGGCCGCGAGCGCGAGCGCGGTCGGGTAGCGCTGGCCGGCGTCGTGCGCGACGGCGGTCATCACGAGGTCCTCGAGCGGGCTCGGGAGCTGCGGCTTGACCTCGCGTGGCCGCGGCACCGTGCCCGACAGCACGCGGTGGAGCGATGCGACGTCGTTGTCGGCCCAGAACAGCCGCGTGCCGGTCACCAGCTCGTAGAGGATGACGCCGAGCGAGAAGATATCCGCGCGGCGATCGAACGCGTGACCCTGGCACTGCTCGGGCGCCATGTACGTCACGGTGCCGTGCAGCGAGCCGGACAGCGTCGAGACGCGGGTCTCCTTCGCGATCCCGAAGTCGGCCAGCTTCACGGTGCCGTCGAGCCCGAGCAGGATGTTGCCCGGCGAGACGTCGCGGTGGACCAGCCCGAGCGGCGAGCCGCCGTCGTCGGTCAGCTCGTGGGCCTCGTGCATGCCGCGCGCGACGTCCGAGACGATCGCCAGGGCGACGGCGAGCGGGAGCTCGCGGACCCGGCCGGGCGCCTCGGCCTGCATCACCGCGCGCAGCGCCGCGCCGTGCACGTACTCGAGGACGAGGTAGTCGTAGCCGTCGTGGATCCCGGCGTCGAGGACCGCGACGAGGTTGGGGTGGCGGAGCTGCCCGCCGATCCGCGCCTCGCGCCGCAGCGACGCGGCGACCCTGGCGTTGCCGCGCAGGTGCTCGAGCGGGCGCTTGAGGACGACGTGGCGCTGGAACCCGTACGCGCGGTCGATCCGCGCCAGATCGATCCGCGCCGAGCCGCCCGCGCCGATCGCCTGGATCACCCGGTACGGTCCGACGCGCTCGCGGTCCTCGTCGGTGGCGGTCATGTGCTCGCGTCCTCCGGCCGGCGCAGCGACGGCCACAGCGGCGTGCTGGTCGCGAGCTGCGCGCGCTGCCGCACGGCCGCGACGACGCTGGCGACACCGGCGCGCGACAGGTTCCATCGCTCATCGTGCGCGACGCGATCGAGCTCGCCGGCGAACGCCCGCGCGGTCGGATAGCGCTCGTCGGGCCGGCGCGCGAGCGCCCGCCGCACGATCGCGGCCAGCTCGGGCGGGTACCCGGGCCGCCGCTCGGCCGGATCCGGCAGCGCGCCGTCGAGGATCTGCTGCATCGCGGTGGGGTTGGCGTGGGCCGAGTACAGCCGGGTCCGCGTCGTCAGCTCGAACAGCAGCACGCCGAGCGAGAAGATATCCGCGCGGCGGTCGATCGGCGCGCCGAGGATCTGCTCGGGGGCCATGTACGGCGCCTTGCCTTTGATCGAGCCGGACACCGTGTGGTAGCTGCGCGATCGCGCCTTGGCGATGCCGAAGTCGGCGACCTTGATCTCGCCGTGGACGCCGAGCAAGACGTTGCTCGGGCTGACGTCACGGTGCACCAGGTGGAGCGGCGCGCCCTCGCCGTCGCAGGCGTCGTGCGCGGCGTCGAGCCCGGTCGCGAGCTCGGCCAGGATCGTGACCGCGATCTCGAACGCCGGCGCGGCGCGCAGATGGTGGAGCAGCGTGCGCAGGTCGCACCCGGCGACGTGCTCGGTGACCAGGAACGCGCCGCCGTCGAACAGGTCGAAGTCGAGGATCTGCACGATGTTGCGGTGGTGCAGGCCCGCGGCGATCCGCGCCTCGTCCACGAACATCAGCGCGACCCGCTCGCTGGCCAGCAGCTCGGTGCGGATCACCTTGAGGACGATCGGCCGCACGAAGCCGTGCGCGCCCACGACCCGGCCGAGGTAGACCTCGCCCATCCCGCCGCGCGCGAGCAGCTGGTCGACGTGGTACCGGCCGAGCGTGGTCAACAACGCGTCGATGATGACACGGTCGTGCCGGCTACCGGCGCGGTACGTGCCGCGACACGCGCCAGATCACGGTCGTGCGCCGCCACGCGGTGGGGACGCTCCCCATTAGCGAAACTAACGATCGCGAACGTAGCGAAAACTAACGAACGCGGCGGCGCTAGTTTCGTTAGTGGGGAGCGTCCCCAGGTCAGTGCAGCTCGGCGGCGAGCTCGGGGTAGGTCGGCCAGTCGCCGCGCTTGTCCTCCAGCCGGCGCCACCGGATCACGCCATCGCGGCCGACCACGAACGTCCCCGGGCTCGGGCTCTCAGCGCCCGGCACGTGCAAGCCCCACGCGGTCGTGGTGGACAGGTCGAGATCGGTGAGCAACGTGATCCTGGGCAGCGTGGCCTGCAGCGACGCCAGGTCCTCGACCTTGTCCGCGGCGATCGCGACGATCCCGATGTCGCGCTGCTGCAGCTCGTCCGCGTGGTTCGCCAGCTCACCGAGCCAGCCCGTACAGCTGTGTCACCAGAACCCGCGATAGAACACGACGACCGTCTGCCCGTGCGCGTGCACCACGTCGGCGAGCGCGATCTTCTCGCCGGACGGCCGGGTGAGCTGCCCGTCGGGTGCCTTGGCGCCGACGTCGACCACGGGGGCGACTGGCGATGGCTGCTGGGCGGTCGCGACGGGCGAGTCCTTGCGGGCACAGCCGAACACGAGCGCCAGTGCGACGACGAGCTCGCGAGTCCGCATGGTGAGAATGTACGCGAACCCTGACCACGCCCGCCACAAGCGGGCTTCGCAATCTCGACGGCGCCTCAGGGAAGATCAGGAAGCCGACGAGATCACGATCCGCACCGAGGTGGTGCGCATCATCGCGGCGGCGCTCGGTTGGGCGCCTCGTGGGCCCTGCGAGTGACTACCGCTCGATGGTGTACCGCGGCAGTGGGTCGTTTTCTCTGCCCTGCAACCACCGCGCGTACGGCTCCCACGCCCCGTTCACCTCGCGGCGGCACCGCGTCTCGATGGTGATCTTCTCGTCGCCGACCAAGAATAGGTTGTACTCGAGCGGATAGCCTGGGATCCACTCTCGTACCGGCGCGCCGAACGTCCCCGCCGCGACGATCTCGAGCTGACGACCGTCGACTGTGCGATCGTAATGGTACACTGATGCTCCCTCCTTGTGGACGTGGCCGTGTAGCACGATCCGGAACCCCGCCACCGCGAGCTGCTGCAGGAACGACGCATCCTTGATCTGCGACTCCTCGTCGCTCTGCAGCGGGTGATGGAACGTCGCGATCCGGAGCTGCGTCTTCGACGGCGGCCCGAGCTTCAACAGCGCCTTCGCGAGCGACTCCGGTTGGATGGATGCTCGATCCCGAAAGTAATGATCGATCTGCCACGCCGAGTTCAGCCCGAGGACCATGAGCCCGCTGTGCGGATCGTCGAGAGTTCCCTGCGCCGCGTAGTCGAGCGGATACTCCTCCCGCTTGATCAGCTTGTACAGGTCTGCGAACGGCTGGAAGCGCTTTCTGTACGCGTCCTCGTCGCGTAACTCGAACGCATCCGCGCCGTGCTCGATGTACGTCCCCGGCACGAGCGGCCCGCGGTAGCGAGCACGCTTGTGAAACGAGTATGCGCTCTCCGAGATCGCCCAGCTCACGTCGTGGTTGCCGGGCACCAGGGTCACCTGGCGCGCGGATAGCCCGAACCCCGACATCACGTGTTCAAGAAACAACCGCGCCGCGTCGTACTCATTTGCATCGGCGCGGTTGACCAGATCGCCGGACACGACCATCGCGTCGAGTCGCTCGACAGCCTGCTGCCGCAGATCCGCCGCAAGCTGGGAATACGAGACAGTCGCCTGATCCTTGCTGGCGAAATGGAGATCGGATAGATGCAGCAGGCGACGGACGTTCGCTGGCATCGTTCGATCGACCTTGAACGTCATCTCTCCCCCGACGATGGAGAACGTTCCCTCCTCCGCTTCGATGCGGTAGTGGGACGGCCAGAGGGGTCCGTCGTCGGTATGGAACGTCACCGGTCCATGCCCGCTCGCCTTGGCAAAATCTTCCCAGTTCAGCTCGCGCAAGTAGAACTTCAGCTGAGGGTCCTCCATGGTGAGCGTTGTGGTTGCACGGTTGTAGTAGAGCAACCCCTTGAGCTGCGGATGCTCTTGAAAACAGCGCGTGAGATTGCTCTCGAGGAACCAGTCGAATGCTTGGCTCAGCATCGGGAACCGAAGCCGCGCTTCCCGCAACGGCACGAACCCGTCGGGACTTCTCAAGAGGAGCCAGAGCAATGACAGGCCGGCCCCGCGCGGGGGCGGTCCCGCGTCGAAGGCCGCAAATTCGAGAATCGGGACGCGAAAACGCGCCGACAGCTCACCGTGGATCGCGGCCAGGACGTCAGAGGGGCGGAGTTCGATATCCATCGTGACCGGCTGCGCGGTCTCGATGCCCGCCTTGACCGCGGCCCGGTTGCAAAGCCACTGCGCGAGAAAGAAGCTGCCGCCGGCCGCCACGACGAACTCGTCGCGGCGCGTGAATCGAACATTGGCGGCGCGTTCCCCCAGGATGATCAACTCGGCGATCTTGGTGCTGCGTTGCCAGTCTTTCTCGACGTCGAGCCGGTGGACGCGGAACCGGCCCGAAAGATCGGGCATGACCTGGACCAGCGAGCTGCCCAGCGGGTTGATGCCGATCAGGGTGACTTTCGCGTGCCGCGTCGGCTGGTCAGCCAGGAGCTTCATGCAGATCGCGAGCGCGCGCCGATACGGTTCGTCTTCCAGGTGGTGAAAGTCATCGATGAACAGCCACGTATCGCGGGTCGCCCGCCGGATGACGTCCAGCGTGCGGCGGAACTCATCGAGCGGAGGAGGATCCTGACCGTGCCACCAGATTTGATCCGCCTCTCCGACACCAAGCGACTCCATCGCCTTCCTGATCGCGGTCGACTTTCCGACCTTGGACGGCCCCTCGACGATCAGGCCGGTCCCCATGGTGCGCAGCTCGAACTTCAGCTCCGGGAACAACGGCGGCTCGACGAACGTCAGGCTGGGCGGCCCATCGAGCCGGAAGATCTCGCTGATCTGCATGGCCCGAACCGGCTGGATCGATCGACGCTGGATCTTGGCACCCGGCTCGGCGTCCGCTCGGAACGTTACGATCTCCTGGAGCCCTCGGATGACGTCCAGCAGTGCCTCCTCCCGGTTGTTCCGCGCCATGATCGGCACGCCGTCGCGGGGCAGGACTTGCAGCGCTGCTGCGAACGAGCGAAGCTTCAAGGTCAGCGAGGTCAGCAGCACGAGTACAACACGGGCGTCTTCCCACGACCGCGCGGTGTTCAGCGCGCGGTCGACGCTCGCCGGCCTCGGTCGCCCTTCGTCGAACATGTTGTTGCTGGCCAGCACCATCACGACATCGGCGCTACTGACCCGCTCGGCAATCTCGCGCTCCCATGACTGACCGGGCACGAGGCTCAACTCGCTCCAGTTCTTGACGAGCCCCTGGCTCTCCAGCACAGCGGACATGCGTAGCAACTCGCGGGCAATCGACTCGTCCTCGCGGGCGAACAACCAGACGACCTTCGCAGGGGGCTTCGCGACCATCGACGGCGAGTCTAGCATCTGAGCGATCGGCGACGATCCGTGTGACGGCGAACGACCGTCTGGGTAGGCTCGGGCAGTGCGGTACGCGGCGATCGCCCAGACCAGCCAGCAGCTGGTCGAGACCTCCTCCCGCAAGCAGAAGGTCGAGCTGCTGGCCAGGCTGCTCGGCGAGCTCGCGCCCGACGAGCGTGCGATCGCCGCGCGCCACCTCTCGGGTGACGTCGCCCACAAGCTCGGGATCGGCTACGCGACCGTGGGCGAGCTTCGGGGTCAGGTCGAACCGGCGCCGGCCGCGTCGCTCACCGTGGTCGAGGTCGATCGCCGGTTCGCCGCGATCGCCGCGTTGCAGGGGGCCGGCTCGGGCAGGGCCAAGCGTGAGGCGTTCGGGGCGATGCTCGCGCTGGCGACCGCGCTCGAGCAGGGCTTCCTCGGCGCGCTCGTCATCGGCGAGCTCCGGCAGGGCGCGCAGGGCGCGCTCGTGGTGGATGCGGTCGCGGTCGCGGCCGGGCTTCCGGCGCGCACGGTGCGCGCGGCCCACATGCTGGCCGGCGACCTGGGCGTCGTCGCCGCGGCCGCGCTCGGCGAGGGGGCGGCCGGCTCGCGCGGTTCGGCCTCACCGTGTTCCGGCCGGTGCTGCCGATGCTCGCGCAGACCGCCGAGACCGCCGGCCAGGCGCTCGCCAGCTTCGGCGGATCCGCCGCGCTCGAGCTCAAGCTCGACGGCTTCCGCGTGCAGATCCACAAGGCGGACGACGTCATCCGCGTGTACTCGCGCGCGCGGAACGATGTCACAGGCCAGGTGCCCGAGGTCGTTGCGGCCACCGCCGCGCTGCCCGCGCGCCGGCTCATCCTCGATGGCGAGGCGAGCGCGTTCGGCCCCGGCGGCCGCCCGCTGCCGTTCCAGGACACCATGCGGCGGCAGGGGCTCGCTCACCCTGACCCTGTTCGACGCGCTGCTCGTCGACGATCAGACGATGCTCGCCAGCCCCGCCGGCGAGCGGTTCACCGCGCTCGGCGAGCTCGCGCCAGCGTACGCCGTCCCGCGCCTGGTCACCAGCGACCCCGCCGCGGCCGATGCCTACTTCGACGCCGCGATCGCCCGCGGCCACGAAGGCGTGATGGCCAAGGCGCTCGAGGCGCCCTACGACGCCGGCAACCGCGGCGCCGCATGGCTCAAGATCAAGAAGGTCTATCACCTCGATCTGGTCGTGCTCGCCGTCGAGTGGGGCTCGGGCCGCCGTCACGGCTGGCTGTCGAACCTCCACCTCGGCGCCCGCGATCCGGCCGGCGGCTGGGTCATGCTCGGCAAGACGTTCACGGGCCTGACCGACGAGGTGCTGGCGTGGCAGACCGCTCAGCTGCTGGCCCGCGAGGTCGATCGCGACGGCCACATCGTCTACGTCCGGCCCGAGCTCGTCGTCGAGATCGCGTTCAACGACGTGCAACGCTCGTCGCGCTATCCCGGCGGCTTCGCGCTCCGGCTCGCCCGCGTCGTGCGCTACCGCGGCGACAAGACGGCGGCCGAAGCCGACACGATCGACGCCGTGCGGGCGATCGCGATCCGCGATGGGGTGGTCCCACCGTGACCGAGGCCACAAGCCGCGCGTGCCTGCCGTCGCTCTGGCATCCCCCGGGGGGCGGACTGTCCTGCAATCACGCGGGTCCTTGGGTACAATGCGCCCCATGCAGCAGCTCGTCCGATGGTGTGTGGTTGCCATGGCGGGGATCGGGGTGGCGTGCGGTGAGGTCAAGAACAACAACGATGCCGGCGCCGACGCAGAGATCGATGCGATGCTGGGTCCGGTCAACGCGACCGTGCTGACGACCATCGGCGACGGACTGCCTGATACGACGGCCAAGCTCCTGTTCCAGGACCCCGAGGGGAACGTGGTGTCCGACACGGCGGTCGACGCGATGGGGCACGCCCAGGCGATGCTGCCGCGCGGCGGCACGGTGAGCGCGATCCGCATCACCACCGATACCGCGACCACCCTGTCTGCTTCGATCACGACCATCTCGGCGGTGAAGCCCGGCGACGATCTGACGTTCGGGCTCAAGGCGTCTGCGACGATCACGAACCAGGGCGGTGGGACGACGATGACCGCGACGTTCCCGCTGGCGTCCGGTGCGACGAGCTATCAGTTCTACACCCCCTGCGGCTTCGCCGGCTTTACGACAACGTCGCCCGTGACGCTGAGCTTCCGCGATTCCTGTCACGGCGCGACGTTCGACTTGCTCGGGGTCGCGTTCGGCGGGACCTCGCCGTTGTTCCTCAAGCTCAACAACGTCAACTACCAGAGCAACGGGGCGTTCTCGATCCCCGTGGGCTTCGGTACGATGGCGAACTACAGCGTCAACCTGACGAACATCCCCGACGTGGTGTCGAACCTGAACGTCTCGCGAACCACGATGATCCAGAACCTGCCGGTCTACGGCCAGAGCATCGGCGCAGGTGATCCGCCCGCAGGCAGCCTGGCGGTCCTGGTGCCGTATCCGCAAGGCGTCGGGCCGCGCAGCGAGCTCTCGATCTCCATGAACCGGCCGGATGCTCAGAACAACCAGCGCCACGAGGTCCACACCGCGACCCTGGGCACGAGCGCCGCCGTGGATCTCGGGAAGCTGCAGCTGCCGTGGTTCACCGGTATCACGCAGACGCTGACGGGCGGAACGTGGACGATGGTCGCGCCGGGCGATGCACCGGACGGGATGATGACGCGATGGCAGGGGCGCTGGACCAGCGGAACGCGCAGCGTCTCGATCACCTGGTCCGTCGTGCAGCCCGCCGGTATGGCGGGGATGACGCTCCCCAGGCTGCCCGTGCTCTATTCGAACCTCGATCCCGGTCAGCAGACCGTGACTGTGACGCCGAACTTCATGAGCTTGTACATGGCCGACTACGACAACCTGACGGGCTATGACGAGCTTCGCCAGATACCCGAAACACTCGTCGTTCCCTCGTTTGGAAGCATGGGCGCATTTGTCGGCATGCCGGTCCAGCGGCGGTTCATCTTGATTTCCGTGTTCCCCTCGACGCCGTGAACCGCCGGCTCACGCCCGGGCGGCTTCGTTGCGGATCCGGCCCAGGAGATCGGCCTTGGCGTCCGCCAGCAGGAACGAGGCGCGGACGGCGTTCTCGGCGACGGTGACGAGGTCGTCTGCAGTGAGATCGAGGGCCGCGGCGGTCGCGCGGTAGTTGTCTGCGATATATCCGCCGAAGTAGGCAGGATCGTCGGAGTTGATCGTGACGGCGACGCCGCGGCGCAACAAGCGCGCGAAGTTGTGGTCGGCCAGCGTGCGGACCACGCACAGCTTCTCGTTGGACAGCGGACAGACGGTGAGCGGGATCTGCTCGCGGACCAGGCGGTCGACGAGGTCGGCGTCCTCGTCGCAGCGCACGCCGTGATCGATGCGCTCGACCTTGAGCAGATCGAGCGCTTCGCGGATGTAGCCGGCGGGGCCTTCTTCTCCAGCGTGCGCGACGGCGCGCAGGCCGAGCGCGCGGGCCCGGGCGAACACCCGCTCGAACTTGACCGGCGGGTTGCCGCGCTCACCGGAGTCGAGGCCGACGCCGGCGAGCTCGCCGCGAAACGGCAGGGCGGCATCGAGCGTGGCGATCGCGTCGGCCTCGGGCAGGTGGCGCAGGAAGCACAGGATGAGCTCGGAGGTGATGCCGTAGCGGCGCCGGGCGTCCTCCATCGCGTCGCGCAGCCCGCCGATCACGACCTCCATCGCGATGCCGCGCGCGGTGTGGGTCTGCGGATCGAAGAACAGCTCGGCGTGGACGACGTTATCGGCGTGGACGCGCGTGAAGTAGGCCATCGCGAGCGCGTAGAAGTCGTGGCGGTCGCGCAGGACGTCGCAGCCGGCGTAGTAGAGGTCGAGGAACGACTGCAGATCGGCGAAGTTGTACGCGGCGCGGACCTCGTCGACGGAGCGGTACGGCAGGGCGATGCCGTGCTTCGCGGCGAGGCTCACCATCATCGCCGGTTCGAGCGTCCCCTCGATGTGGAGGTGGAGCTCGACCTTGGGGAGCCGCCGGATCAACTGGTCGCGGGCCGGGTCGATTGCCGTCACGAGGTCAGCTTACTACTTGCCGCTCGTCGGCGAGGTGGGTACGGTCGCGGACCCCATGACCGACGACGCGACTCCCGAGACGACCGCAGACACGACCGCCGCGGTCTCGACCGCGCCTACCAGCTACGATCCGGTGCCGGCCGTGGCGCGCGAGCTCGGGCTTGCCCCGGGGGCCGTCGCGGCGGTGGTCGCGATGCTCGACGAAGGCAACACGGTCCCGTTCATCGCGCGCTACCGCAAGGAGCGGACCGGCGGCCTCGACGAGGTCCAGATCCGCGCGATCGAGGAGCAGCGGACCTACCTCGTCGAGCTCGAGGCCCGGCGGGCGGCGATCCTCGCGTCGGTCGCCGAGCAGGGCAAGCTCACGCCCGAGCTCCTTGCCAAGCTGCGTGCCGCGCACGGCAAGTCCGAGCTCGAGGATCTGTACGCGCCGTACCGGCCGCGCCGCAAGACGCGTGCGTCGGTGGCGCGCGACCGGGGGCTCGAGCCGCTGGCGCTCAAGATCCTGGCGCAGGGCGGTGACGGCGACCCGGCCGCCGAGGCGGTGGCGTTCGTCGGCGAGCAGGTGGCGAGCGCCGACGACGCGCTGGCCGGCGCGCGCGACATCGTCGCCGAGGTCATCGCCGATACCGCGGAGATCCGCGCGTTCGTCCGCCGCGAGTACGCCGAACACGGCGAGCTGGCCTCGCAGGTCGTGCCGGGCAAGGGCGACGAGCCGACCAAGTTCGAGCAGTACTACCAGTTCAAGGAGGCCGTGAAGACGATCCCGTCGCACCGGTTCCTGGCGATCCGGCGCGGCGAGGCCGAGGGCGTGTTGCGCGCGCACGTCGCGGTCGACACCGCGCGGGTCGAGGCCGGCATCCAGCGGCTCGCCAGGCTCGACCGGACGTCGCCGTGGTCGGCGCTGCTCGAGCTCGCGGTGGCCGACGCGCTGAAGCGCCTGCTCGCGCCCAGCGTCGAGAACGACGTGCGCGCCGAGCTCAAGCAGCGTTCCGACGGCGCCGCGGTCGACATCTTCGCGGGCAACCTGCGCAACCTCATGCTGGCGGCCCCGCTCGGCTCCGCGGCGGTGATCGGCGTCGATCCGGGCCTGCGCACCGGCTGCAAGTGCGCGGCGATCGACGCCACCGGCAAGTTCCTCGGCACCGTGACCGTGTACATCACGCAGGGCGACGCCCAGCTCGCCAGGGCCAAGGACGACTTCCTGGCGTTCGTGAGGAAGTTCACGCCGCACGCGATCGCGGTCGGCAACGGCACCGGGGGCCGCGAGGCGGAGAGCTTCGTCAAGCGCACGCTCGCCGACGCCGGGCTGCACGCCGCGGTGACGCCCGCCCCGGAGGCCGCGCCGGCCGCACCGGCCGCGCCGGTCACGGGCGCCGCGCCGGCCGCGCCGGTCACGGGCGCCGCGCCGTTCGTCGTGCAGGTCAACGAAGCCGGCGCGAGCGTGTACTCGGCCTCGGACCTCGCGCGGGAAGAATTCCCCGAGCTCGACCTCACGATCCGCGGGGCGATCTCGATCGCGCGCCGGTTGCAAGATCCGCTCGCCGAGCTGGTCAAGATCGAGCCCAAGTCGATCGGCGTCGGCCAGTATCAGCACGACGTGCACCAGCCG
>Ga0137459_1000104_pt1 | contig 28608 bp, 20 predicted proteins | sample EasRivERMGT700_2_FD_104908 | JGI IMG/M metagenome (GOLD analysis project Ga0137459, IMG submission 104908) | Soil microbial communities from meander-bound floodplain in the East River, Colorado, USA - East River MetaG ERMGT700_2 | ecosystem: Environmental > Terrestrial > Soil > Floodplain ...
GGCCCGGCGGGTCCGCGCGAACCGGGCCTGAAAGTCGGCGATCGTGAGCTCCAGCCCGCGCTCGAGGGGCACCTCGGGGACCCAGCCGAGCCGCTCGGTTGCGCGTGTGATGTCCGGCCGCCGCCGGATCGGATCGTCGACCGGCAGCTGTTCGTGCACGACCGCTGAGGACGAGCTCGTGAGCCGGCGAACCTTGTCCGCCAGCTCGAGCATCGAGTGCTCGGCCGGATTGCCGAGGTTGACTGGCTCGGTCTCGGCGGACGCCATCAGCAGGAGCAGGCCATTGATCAAGTCGTCCACGTAGCAGAACGAGCGACTCTGCTGGCCATCACCGAAGATCGTGATCGGCTTGTCACGCAGGCACTGCACGATGAAGTTCGAGACGACTCGCCCGTCGTTCTCGAGCATCCGCGTCCCGTAGGTATTGAAGATGCGGGCGATGCGGACATCGACATTGTATTGCTGGGCGTAGGAGATGGTCAGCGCCTCGGCGCAGCGCTTGCCCTCGTCGTAGCAAGCGCGCGGCCCGATCGGGTTGACATTTCCCCAGTAGGTCTCCAGCTGCGGGTGCACGAGCGGATCGCCGTAGACCTCGCTCGTCGAGGCAATCAGGATGCGGGAGCCGACGATGCGCGCGGACTCGAGCATGTTGAGGGTGCCCTGCACGCACGTACGAATGGTTTGAACAGGGTTTTTTTGATAGTGGACGGGCGACGCAGGGCAGGCGAGGTGGTAGATTTCGTCGACCTCCAGCACGATCGGATCGCATACGTCATGTCGTATCAATTCAAACGCGTGCGAATCCAGGAGGTGCTCGACGTTGCTGCGCCTGCCCGTGAAGTAATTGTCGAGACAGATGACTTCCTGCCCCGCGGCAAGCAGCCGTTCGCAGAGATGGGAGCCAAGAAAGCCGGCCCCCCCCGTGATAAGGACTCGTTTACTCATGCGTATTCCACGACCGGTGCACGCTAGCACAAGGCCTCCGTGTCGCGAAGTGCGCGGTGGAACGCGCTGGCTGTCGGCGCCGGTCTCCGGCTGCCGCTTCGTGTGCGGCCTGCCTCTATGACCGGAACAATCTCGGTGATCATCCCCGCCTATCGCGCGGAGTCCTACATTGGCAGGACGGTCGACAGCGTGCTTGGCCAGACCGCGCCGGTCTCGGAGATCGTGATCGCCTCCGATGACGGCCAGGATTACCTGGCGGTCCTCGCCGATCGGGAGGTGCGTGATCCGCGGGTCCGTTGTGTCTTCACCGGCGGCACCGGGACCGGGGTGGCGAGCGCCCGCAACGCCGCGCTGCACGCGTCCACCGGGCAGATCGTCGTCTCGCTGGACGCCGATGACCTCCTCGATCCCGAGGCGCTGGCCATCCTGGGGCCGCTGGCACGGGCGCATGGGGCCGCGTACAGCAATCATCGCGTGGTGGACTTCGCGTCCGGTGCGGAGCTGCCGAACTACAACCGCGTGATGCCCGAGGGGCCAACCCCGCTCCGCGAGGTGCTGACCAGCAACTTGCACACCTACGCATGCATCGCGTTCGACCGGCAGCGCCTCGCGGACGTCTGCTGGCCGGCGGAGATCGTCCGGTGGGAGGACGTCGTGTTCTTCGCCGCGTGCGCCGATGCGCTGGGCGCGCTGTACCACACGCCCCAGCAACTCTATGTGTATCATCGCAGACAGGGCTCGATCTGCAATCGGCCCGAGACGGAAGCGGAGTTCGCGCGCTGGGGGAAGTGGCTCCTGGAAGCGCTCGGGCAGCACGACCAGCTTCGGTACCGGGACCCCGCGACCGAGCAGGCGCTCCGGGCGTACTTCCGGGGCCAGATCGTCCTCCAGGCGGACTACCAGAAGCTGCTGCTGGCAGGGGGACAGATGGACTATCAACGGTTTGTTCGCGAGCACCTGCAGCTGCTCACGTCCGGCGCGGGCTGAGGCGCCGGGGCTGAGCCGCCCGGGTTAGACGAGTCATTGCGTCCCGCCGGGCGCGAGGACTCTGCGCGGCGCTCGCATAAATCGACTGGATCGATACTATGCCCGGGCGATGGCGTACCGGATCGGACGCGAGCTCGGCTCGGGCGCCATCGGCCGGGTCGTCGAGGTGCACGGCGACGATGGCCGGAGCTGGGCCGGCAAGATCTTGCATGACAGCCAGCGCGCGGATGACCGGGCGCGGCGGCGGTTCGAGGCCGAGGCGCGCCTCCTGACCGGCGTGGTGCACCCGAACCTGATCGGCGTCGAGGGGCTGGTCCACATCGATGGCCAGGCGGTGCTGCTCATGGAGCTGGTCGACGGATCGGATCTCGCGCACCTGATCGCCGCCGAGGCGCCGCTGCCGGTGGAGCGCGTCGTCGCGATCGGCCGCGGGGTCGCGGCGGGGCTCGCGGAGGCCCACCGGGCGGGCCTCGTGCATCGCGATCTGAAGCCGGCCAACATCTTGCTCGCGGGCGACGGCACGCCGAAGGTGGCCGACTTCGGGCTCGCCCGGGCGGCGTCGTTCGCGTCGAGCGGCCCCGATGCCGCCGCGGTCGCCGGGACGCCGGACTACATGGCGCCCGAGTCGATCGATCCGCTGGCGATCGACGGCCGCAGCGATCTCTACGCGCTCGGGTGCATCCTGTGCGAGCTCGCCACCGGCGCTCCGCCGTATCGCGGCGCGACGGCGCTGGCGATCCTCGCGGCGCATCGCGACGAGCCGATGCCCGCGCTCGCGTCCGTGCCCGACGCGCTCCGGCGGACGATCCGGTGGTTGCTCGCGAAGTCGCCCGCGGATCGCCCACAGTCGGCGACCGAGGCCGAGGCCGCGCTCGCGAACCTCGGCACCGAGCCCGGGACGGCGGACGGGACGGCGATCGTCCGCGCGTCGCCTGAACCGACCGCGCTCGAGACGTCGCGCCGGCGCTGCGCGCGGTGCGGTGCGTCGGGACCGTCGATGGTCCGGGTCTGCTTCGCGTGCGGACAGCCGCAGCTCGAGCTGTCGCGCGGCCCGATGACGGTGTTCATCACCGGGCCCGGCGAGCACGCGCACAAGCTCGACGCCGCTCTGCGGCAGCGCCTGCTCGCCTGGATCTCGAACAACCCCGCGCTGGGCGTCGACGCCCGGGTGCTGGCGAAGGAGGTGCCGCGCATCCCGTTCGCGCTGGTGTGCGGCGTCGCCGAGGACTCGGCCGCGGCGCTGGTGCCGGCCTTACGCGCGCTCGGCCTCGAGACCCAGGCGCTGCGCGGCGGGCGGTTCGCGCTCAAGGAGGTGCGCACCAAGGGCTGGACGCTGGCCAAGCGGATCGCCGTGATCGGCGGGACCGGCACGTTCTTCGCGTTGCGCCAGTCCGTGGTGGGCATGGTGGGCGGCGGCGTGTTCGTCGCGGTCATGTCGCTGTGGAGCGGGTTCCGCCAGGCCGGCCGGCCGGCGGTGCGGCGCGCGATCACCGGTCGCCCGGCGCTCTTGCCGTCGGTCCTCGACGCCGCCCTGGGCCGGGTCGCGAGCGTGGTGCCGGCGATGTCGGCGGCGCGCCACCGCGACGCGCTGCGCGGGGTGGTCGAGCGCGCGCTCGCCCTGCGCGACGTGATCGACCCGACCCAGCGCGCCACGCTGGCCACCCTGGACGACGAGCTGGCGCAGCTGATCGACGTGGCGGCGCTCGCGTCGTCGCGGCTCGATCAGCTCGAGGCCGAGCTGTCGCCCGAGGATCTGCGCGGCGGTGACGAGGCCAAGCGCGCGCGCTGGCACGTCCGCGATCGCTGGGCGGCGAAGATCCTGCAGGTCACCGCGTTCCTCGACGCGATGCGCGCCCGGGCGGTCATGTCGAGGGCACGCGGCGTCGGACGCGCCGAGCTCGCCGAGCTCGATGACATCCGCGCGCAGATCGCCGCGCTCGAGGAGCTGGCGTGAGCGGCCCCGAGCCGCCCGGCGCGGTCGCGGGGCAGCGCGTGATCGGCGAGCCGCGGCGGCTCCGCCACGAGCTGGCCTGGACCGTCGAGCTGCCCGACGGCCGGCGCGCGGTGATCGCCCAGCTCGCGCCGGAGCTCGCCGCCGAGCCGACGCTGCGCCGGCGCTGGGTCGCGGACATGGAGCGGCTGGCGGCGCTGCCGGCGTCGCGGCTCGCGCCGACCCTGCAGCTCGGGCCGGCGCCGGACCCGCGCGCGGCGGACGCGGAGCCACCGTGGCGGGTACGGCTCGATCCGCCCGGCCCGACCCTCGATCAGCTGCTGCAGCGCGCCCCGCTGCCGATCGATGAAGCGGTCGAGCTCGGCGTGCGGCTGGCCGAGGCGGTGCAGACGTTCCACGCGGCGGGCGCGGTGCTCCGCGATCTCGATCCGCGCAGCATCGTGGTCGCGGACGACGGGCTCGTGTGGTTCACCGACGTCGGTCACGCGCGGCTGGCGATCCTGTCGTCGCGGACCGCGTCGAGCCTCTTGCTCGAGAGCTCGCCGTACGTCGCGCCCGAGGCGCTGCTCGAGACCGTCGTCGACGCGCGCGCGGACGTCTACAGCGTCGGCGTCGTGCTGTGGCATGCGCTCACCGGGCGGGTCCCGTTCGAGGCCTCGCTGCGGGCGTCGCGCACCGCGCTGCCTGCGCTGGCCGGCGTGCGGGCCGAGGTGCCGCGCACGCTGGCCAACCTCGTGGTGCGCTGCCTGGCGCGCGCCCCGGAGGACCGGCCGCCGACCGCGCGCGACGTCGCCGCCGGGCTGCGCGGGCGTGGCACCGAGGTCGCCCTCACCGTCGTGCGGGTGAGCTGTCAGGCCTGCGGGGCGGCGATGCGGGTCGGGCTCCGGCTGTGCCTTGCGTGCGGCAAGCAGGCCGTGCAGTTCCACCGCGCTCGGCCGGGCGACCTCGACGCGCAGGCGATCGTGCTCCATCGGGCCAAGGAGGATGCCGCGTTCGTCGCCGCGCTCCACGCGTTCTTCGAGATGATCGCGAGCGAGGTGCCCAAGCTCAACTTCGTGGTCGGCGACCCGCGGATGTACAGCAAGGCCGAGCTCGCGCAGCGCCACAAGCTGCCGGCGGTCCTGATCGGCGATCTCGAGCCCTCGACCAGCCAGGCGCTGGTCGCCAGGCTCAAGGCGGGTGGCTTCAAGATTCACACGGTCACCCCGCGTCAGATCCGCAAGAAGCGACGGGTCATCCGCGGGATGATCATCGGCGGTGGCATCGGCGGGGTCGCGAGCATCATCGCGCTGCCGATCGGAGGCGCGGCGGTCGTGTTCGGGGGCCTGGGCCTCGCGACCGCGATCTGCGTCGGCGTGATCGGCCTGCTCCGGGGCCACCGCGCCAACACGGAGGCGAAGCGCGCGCCGCTCGCGCAGCTGCGGGCGGCCCCGGCCGCGCTGCCGGCCGGCGACGTGCTGGTCGCGGCCGTCGCCGCTGCGCTCACCGCCGCCCGGTCCCCCGACGTCCGCGCGCGGGTCGAGGAGCTCGCGTTGCTCGTCCAGCGCGTGTGCGACGCCAAGGCGGACGCCGCCGGGGACGCGGCCGGCGCCGCGGAGGCCGAGCGCGTCACGGCGCCGGTGCGGCCGCTCGTCGAGCTCGCGTGCGCGACCGCGGGGGCGCTCGGGATCATCGATGATCAGCTGACCTCGCTCGACGAGGGTGCCATGGTGCGCGCGCTCGCCCGCTGCGACGCCCGCCACGAGGCGCCGGCGCTCCGCCAGGAGCTCCTGGCCGGCCTCGACACGCTCCGCCAGCTCGAGGAGCAGCGGTCCCAGCTGTTCGGGCGGCTGCTCGAGATCACGTCGCTCTTGCGGGCCGCGGTCGCGTTCGGCCTGGCGCAGACGTCGGCGCTGCGGTCCGCCGATGTCGAGGTCGCGCACGCCCTCGCGGCGCTCGACGATTGACCCTGGCGGGTGGTGCGCACATACTATGCGCATATGCCAGTGGCCCGCCGCCGACCCAAGCCGCAACCCACGAAGCAGGCGCCCACCCGGGCGCGCGAGACGCCGCCGAACCTGTCGCTCCGGGTCGATCTGGTGCAGTGCGCCAGGGCGCTGGACTTGAACCTCTCGGAGGTCGTCGAGCGTGCCCTCGAGAGGGCGATCGTCGAGGCGGAGCAAGCTCGCTGGCTCGCCGAGAACGAGGCGGCCATCGAGCACTACAACTCGGTTATCGAGAAGTACGGCTTGTACGGCGACGAGTTCCGGCAGTTCTAGTTCATCCGACTCGCGGTGGCGTGCTAACAGCATCAATGGACTTGACGCGATCCACTTATGCGCATACACTATGCGCATGAATGTGGCCGCTCGCCGGATACCGAAGCCAAAGCCGCAGCCCTCGAGGCCCGCGCTGACACGGCGGGCGCGCAAGACGCCGACGAACCTGTCGCTCCGGGTCGATCTGGTGCAGCGTGCCAAGGCGCTGGACCTGAACCTCTCGGAGGTCGTCGAGCGTGCCCTCGAGAAGGCGATCGTCGAGGTGGAGCAAGCTCGCTGGCTCGCTGAGAACGAGGAGGCCATCAAGCAGTACAACGCTTTTGTCGAAGAGCATGGCTATTTCGGCGAGGAATTTCGTGAGTTTTGATGTCTCAGTTCGACGTGTTTCGCAGCTCGCGTTTGGGGGCTTATCCGCTCGTCTTGGATGTCCAGGCCGATTTCCACTCGAGCCTGACCAGCCGGATCGTAGTTCCTCTGGTAGCGCGCGCACGAGCCCCCGCTCGACCTCTGACGCGGCTCACGCCGATCATGAGTGTTCGCGGGGAAGAGTACGTCTTGGTGTTTCCCCTGATGGCCTCGGTACCCAAAGCTTCGCTCGGTGAGCGCGTGGACTCACTCGCGGCGCAGCGTGCCACGCTGATCGCCGCCCTCGACCTCCTGATCACCGGTAGCTGACCGGCCTGGAAGTGCTTCGATCGTCAGCGCCGGGCGCTGACGGTGCGCAGCACGTGGAGGTGGCGATCGGGCACCCGGCCGCCACGAACCGGCGTATAGGATCGCGCCATGCTGCGCTCGCTGGGAACGCTCGTCTGGATCGTCATTGGCCGACACAAGCGGTTGGCCGCGTGCGCCCTCATCGGGCTGTGGTGGTGGTGGCCGTCGTCGCCGCCGCCGCCGCCGGCTGCGTCGCGCCCGCAGGCGGCGGTGCTCGCGGATGGGTTCGCCGCGATCGACAGCGCGAACCGCGTCGTCGAGCTCGACGCCGACGGCGCGCGCCGCCACGAGCTCACGGTCCGCGGCATCGTGAACCCGCGGATCGTCGGGTTCGGATCGGGCCTCGGCGTCGTGTGGCGCGACGGCAAGCGGATGGCCGCGGCCGACGTCGACCCCGACGGTAACGTCGGCGAGCCGTCGCGGTTCGGCAAGACCGTCCAGATGATGTGTACCGGCACGGCGAGCAACGCCCACCGGTTCGCGGTCGGCTGGACCGAGCTCGACGGCGCGGTGTGGATCGTGTTCGGCCCGACGTCGTCGCGCGGCGCGCTGTCCGGTCCGGGTGAGCGCGACGATCTCGGGCCCGAGCTCGAGGCGCACGCGGTGTCCGAGGCACCGGCGTTCGGCGGCGAGCTGGCGCGCCCGACGTTCTGCGCGGTCGCGTCCGCCGACCAGAAGGTCGCCCTCCTGTGGAACGACGGCAACAAGGTCTCCATGGTGCTGTGCGACAAGAAGTGTTCGAGCATTTCGACGCCGATCGGCCTCCCGAAGGGCCGCGAGCTACTCGGGGTCGGCTGCCTCCGCGACGCCTGCGTGATCGCCACCCGCAACGGCGGCGCGACCGAGGCGACCTGGGTGAGCATGAAGGGCAAGCCGCAGTGGACCAAGCCGTTGCGCGACGCCAGCCCCGACACGCGGGTCGAGCTCGTCGGCACCGGCACGCAGATCGCGATCGCCTACGCGACCGCGGGCGAGCCGGTCGTCGTCGCCGCCTCGCGGAGCGGCGAGCTCGCCCCGATCTGGCAAGGCGCGGCGGACGGCGTGCCGAGCATCCAGTGGGCGGCCGGCCGCCTCGTGATCGCGCGCCACGCTGGCGGCGAGCTGATCGGCTCGGTCGTGCGCGTGCCGTGATCGACCCGCGCCGCTGGTAGGTCCGGTCCGGCGCGATCAGAGGCTGGCGGCGGCAACGCCTCCCTGGGCGTCGCCGTCATCGCTGCCCGGCGGCGGGGGCGCCACACACACCGCGAACTCGGTCTCGATCGACAGGCTCCAGCCGCCGGCCATGCTCCCCCGATCGGCGCCGGCGTCGTCGACCACGAACAGCCGCCACGCGCCGTTGGGATCGGTGCCGGCGAACGTGGCGAGCGCCGCCGCGGGTGCGCCGGCCGGTGCGCCGGGGAAGGGGTCGCCCACACCGACATTGGACGGCTTGAACGTGCCCGAGACCAGCGTCGCAGGCACGCCCGCCGGTGCCGCATCATCCAGCGTGAGGTTCACGCCCACGATGTCGGTGCCACCGCCGACGTCGGACAGCAAGACGACCTGCTGACCCTGCGGACCTACCAGCAACATGTCGATGTCCGACGGGAACGTGTGGGCCAGGCCGTTGAGGGTCGCGCGGACGCTCCGCACCGTGCCGGTCACGCCGCCGACGTTGATGGTGGACGGGAAGGGGCTGGCCAGCGCGACGCCGCTGACGCGCGGCGTATCATTGATGGTGATCGCCGCCGGCTGGGTCACCGAGGTCACGGCGATGTCGTTGGTGCCCAGGCGGACCGGGAACGATACCGTCCCCAGATCCAGCGGCCCGTCGCTCAGCGTCAGCGTGGGCTGGATGGTCGCTCCACACACGCCCTCGGCGGTGAACTGGAAGTTGCTCCCCTCGGCGGTGCCCCCGGTGTGGACCACGCCGTACACCCCTTCCACGTGCGCTCCGAGCACGCCATTGCCGTCGAGTAGCTCGGCCTTGAGGTGCTCCGTGTTGCCGGTACCCACGTTGCGGACGTTGAACCGGTACGTCACCCGCTCGCCCGGATCGGCGGCGCCGTTGGCCGGCTCGAACCGCTCGGTCACCAGCGACGACGTATCGGCGATGATGATCGGGGGGCCGTTGGGGTCGCAGCACAGCTGCGCCCGCTGCTTGATCACCAGCTGGGCGCAGAACAGCGTGCCCGTATCGGCCCCGAACGAATCCGAGATCTGCAGGCGCCAGGTGCCCTGTGCCGCGTGGCCGGCAAACCGGGCGAGCGGCTGCTCGGGCCGGAAGCTGGCGGCGAACGGCGCGACCGCGCCGACGATGGGGTTGGGGGCCTGGTCGTCGAACACCGTCGGACGTCCGCTGCAATCGGCCGCTCCATCGCCGAAGTTGTCACCGCTGCCGCCGTTGCCGGACGACAGATCGACGGTGGTGCCATCGGGGCTGATCAGCGTGAAGCTGACGTCGCTATCGAACGTGTGATTGGCGCGAATCCGCACGTCGACGTCGACGATCTGGCCGGCGCCGGTGACCTCGATCGGCACGATCTCGGTGGCGAGGTCGCGGATCGTAACCGCGATGTTGCCGGTCGAGGTCGTGGCGGCGGTCGCCACCGGGCTCAGCGTCCCGACCGTGAACGGGAACGCCACGGTGCCGAGGTCCTCGCCGGTCTGGTTGTCGCGCAGCTGCAGCGTCGCGGTGAGCGTTTCGCCGCACGTGGCGTTCGCCGTGAACTGGAACTCGCGCTCGACCGGTGGCTCGCCGGCGACGAGGCTGCCGTAGTGCTCGCGCTTGCTCGGCTGGGTGACGCCGCCGCTGGCCAGCAGCGTGGCCTCCAGCTGCGCGGTGTCGGCACCGCCGATGTTCTGCAACGCGAGCTTGACCCGCACTCCCTCGGTCGGATCGATCGCGCCGTTCTCGCTGCAGTCCTCGCGCGTGAGCTGGGCGCCCGCCGGGCGGATGATCGCGATCGGGGACAGCGCGAAGTTCTGGATCGTGGTCCCGCTGGTCAGCGTGACGTTGGCGGTGGACGCACGGAACCCGAACGCCGACGCCGTCACGGCGTAGCTCTTGGGGAACATGTTCATCGTGTAGTCGCCCGCCGACGCCGTGAACCGGAGGAAGCCGTCGTCGGTGGCCACGGTGGCTCCCGCGATCGGCGCTCCGGTGAGCGCGTTGGTCACGCTGCCTTGCAGTACCGCCGGCACCGCGTTCACGCACTCGGGGAAGCGGAACCGGCCGATGCGGGTCAGCCAGCCGACCGAGCTCGAGGCCTGGCTCGCGGCCGTGTAGTACTCGGAGGTGAACCAGAACGTGCAATCGTCGGCGGGGTCGACGTTGAGCGCGCTGTAGTCTCCCCACCGCGATCCGGTGTTGGTCTGCACGCCGGTGCCCGCGACGAGCGAGCGCTCACCCTGGAACAGCCCGCCGCTCGGATCCGTGGCCAGCCGGCCCGCGTACCGCATCGACGGAAACGTGGTGGGGCTCGTGACGTTGTAACCGATCGCCAGGTTGCCCTGGTGGTCCATCGCGCCGCTGGGCATCCACCGGCTGTCGGCGCTCGGTGCGAACGTCGCCTGCTCGGCGACCGCGAACGCCTCGCCCGGCGCGCGCCGGAGCTCGTAGTAGCGGACGCCGGACTTGAAGGTGGCCAGGGTCGTGCCGGTGCCGACGTTGACGGTGTGGGTCGCGAACAGGCTCTCGTGACCGCCGAAGTTGCGATAGGCGAGCCGGAACATCAGGCGATCGGCGATCGAATCGAGCGCCGCTGCCGTGCTCGCCGCGGGCGGCTGCTGGATGTCATCGCGGCCGGCCGGCGTCAACGGATTGAACGGCGCCACCGCGATCGGGCTCTCGGCCCGCTCGACGAACGCGGACGACGCGGGGTTGGCGAAGTTGACGTGGAAGTCGAACACCCGCAGCGCATCGGCCGCGTCGCCGAACTCGTCGGCGACGAAGTAGGAGAACACGCCGGGGGTCCCGGGCGGTGGTGGTGTCAGGCCATCGACGTCCGCCGGCAGCATGCCGCCGATCTGTTCGGGAAAGTCGGTGATGTTGAGGTTGACGTAGACCATCGCGGCGGTCGGGTCGCCGGCGACCATCTTCGCGCGATCGAACGCGAAGATCCCCGCGCCGTTGAACGTCGCGCCGTTCAAGAACTGGTTGGTCGTCATGTAGTAGGCGTCGGGCCACACGCCGAGCTTCGGGTAGTCCGGGAAGTTCGCGCCGGGCGTCACGAAGTCGAACAGGAAGTAGCTGCCCGTCGGATCGGGGGTCTGCGAGATCGCGATGCACTCGTGGTAGGGCGGAGCGCTCGTCGTCGCGAACGCGAACTGGGTCAGCAGCCAGCGGTCGGCCAGCGGATCGTAGAGCACGACCGGGTCACCGGCGTCGTCGGCGGCGCACTGGCCGCCGAGCTGCTGGAACAGGGTGCTCAGCCGGAACGGTTGCGAGGCCGGCGCGCCGGCCTTGTTGAACACGCGGACCAGCAGGTTGGTCATCTGCACGTAGTGATCGGGGCCGACGTCGCCATTCGTATCGGGAGGCGACACCTGGAACCCGAAGCTCGCGGCGTTGTTCTGGTTGCTGAGGCCGTCGAACGAGACCTCCGGATCCGCGAGCGACGGCTCGGGGGAGAGATCCTGTGCCTCCTGTATCACGGTGTCCCGAGACGGCTCGGCCCAGGGGTCCTCGGTGCGGAACGTGCGCGGGGGGCCGACCTTGAGCTCCTCGTCGAACTCGCCCTCGGGCTTGGTCTCGAGGGGCGGCAAGTCGGCGATGCGGGGTGACACCGCGTACGCGACCGGCAGGAACGACTGCGGCGCGGCCGCCGCTGGTCTGTGAGCAATAGCCAGCGAGGTAGTGCCACACTGGCCGTCCTCGCAGTCATCCGGTGATGACTTGCAGCCGAATGCGAACAGCACCGCTGACAACGATGCAAAAAGCGACACTACACCACAATGACGCATGGTCCTCCTCGGAACGCTGGCTGAATATCTCGGTCAGAGAGTATCCCACTTGCCTACACACAGAGACGCCCGCACAATTCTGCACCCTAGGTTGAATTCAGCAGCTGAGTCAAGGTTGATGTCGTCCGTTCGATCTGATTTTTACGTCGGTGCTGACGCGGGCAGTTAAGATCACTTCTGCGACAACCTACGTGAGGCGCGTCGATCCTCGGCGTTCGCGACAAGCCGAGGCGCTTCGCTCGACGAGGGATACGACCGGACGCGATCCGGTCACGAGCGATCCGAGCGGGAGCGCCAGCCGCGGAGCTGTCGGCATGATTGCCTTTGCGGATTACGCTGTAGGGCGTCCGGGCGATGCTGGACTGACGAGATTTAACTTGCAATCGTGGTGAGTGAGGTGGCGCGCCGGGCACTCGACTCGTGGCCGCATCGCGATCATGGGCACGCGGACGGGCGGCCGAGCCGATCGAGGTGACCGTGCCGCACCGCGGCGTCACGAAAACGCCATCGTCGATTGGACTTGCACCGCTGCGCAAGGGTGGCCACAGTACGGACATCGAAATTTTGCGGGAGGCACCGGTTTGAACCACGTCTATCTCGGAGCGGTCGCGTTTGGTGTCACGTTGCTCCTTGCGTCGCTCCTGCTGGGCGGCAAGGACACCGACCACGGCGACGGGGGCCATGCGCACGACAGCGGGGACCTGGGGCTCGGCTGGGCGCCGGTCACCTCGCTCCGGTTCTGGGTGTTCCTGTTGACGTTCGGCGGCGGCGCGGGGCTCGCGCTGACCGCGCTCGGGTCGAGCGCCGTGCTCGCCGCGGGCGGCGCGCTCGGCATCGGCTGGGCGTCCGGAGCGATCGCCGTGGCGATCATCCGCAGCCTGACCAAGCACAGCGTCTCGAGCGAGCTGGCCGGCGCGGATCTCGTCGGCTCGACCGGCACGCTCGTGCTCCCGGTCGGCCCCGGCAGGCCGGGCAAGGTACGGGTCGACGCCAAGGGCCGCACCGAGGACTACATCGCGAACATCGTCGACGAGGGCGGCGAGCTCCCGAGCGGCACCGCGGTGCTGATCGTCGCAGAAGGCGACCGCGGCTCGTTGCTCGTCGCCAAGGGTGAGATGTAGCCTGCGGTGTCGCTGCCTGGCGGCCGGCCAGGTCGCTCGTGGAGGGTCACGGCGGGTCGTCGTGGCCGAGGCGTGCCGGCATTCACTGGACCTGGAGGCCATGACATGAGGATTCCCCCCGAGGTGTTTGGCGGCATATCCGCCGGGATCGCCGTCCTGCTCGTGCTGATGGTGGTCTATCGCTACCTGCTCAGGATCTGCCGGCCCAACGAGATCCTGATCTTCAGCGGCCGAAAACATACGACCGACGACGGCCGTGCCGTCGGCTACCGCGTCGTGTTCGGCGGCCGCGGCGTCCGCGTGCCGGTGGTCGAGACCGTGCACCGGATGGATGTCTCGCTGATCTCGGTGCCGATCGCCGTTGCGGGCGCGTACTCCGAGGGCGGCATCCCGCTCAACGTGCACGCGATCGCCAACATCAAGGTCTCGACCGATCGCAAGTTCATCGGCAACGCGATCGAGCGCTTCCTCGGCAAGGACCGCAGCGAGATCGCGCGCGTCGTCAAGGAGACCCTCGAGGGCCACCTGCGCGGCGTGCTCGCGACGCTGACGCCCGAGGAGCTCAACGAGGATCGCCTGAAGTTCTCGCGCCACCTCGAGACCTCGTCGGGGCCGGATCTGGAGAAGCTCGGCCTCGAGCTCGACGTCCTCAAGATCCAGCACGTGTCCGACGATCGCAACTACCTCGAGAGCATCGGCCGGCAGCGGATCGCCGAGATCCTGCGCAGCGCGGAGGTCTCGGAGAGCGACGCGGCGCGGCTCGCCGAGCAGTCGGAGGCAGCGGCGCGCGCCCGCGGCGAGGTCGCGATGACCAACGCCAAGGCGTCCGTCCAGCGCAAGGGCAACGAGCTGCGCCAGATCAAGGCCGAGGTCGACGCCGAGGCGCGCGGCGAGGAGGTCCGCGCCGAGGCCGCCGGCCAGCAAGCGCGCGCCGAGGCCGAGCTCGCGCTGCAGCAGATCCGCGGCGAGCTCGAGCAGCTGCGCCTGCAGGCCGAGGTCACGATCCCGGCCGAGGTCGATGCGCAGGTCCGCGAGCTGGCCGCCGCCGGGGCGGCCGCGTCGATCGCCGCCGACGGTGAGGCGATGGCCGCGTCGCTCGCCGAGGTCGCGTCGGCCTGGCACGACAGCGGCGGGCGCGCGATGGACATGTTCGTGCTCCAGCACCTCGATCAGATCTTCGGCGACGTCGCCAGGGCGGCGTCCCGGATCAAGATCGGCGAGGTCAACCTGATCGACGGCGGCGACGGCAAGACGATCCCGGCGTACGTCGCGGCCTACCCGGCGACGATGGCCGCGCTGTTCGAGCAGGTCACCAGGACGCTCGGCGTCGACATCGCCAAGGTCATCACCGGTACGTCGTCTACCACCCCCAACCCGACGCGGAGCTAGGAGTTACCATGCAGAACATCCTGCTCGTCGGCGCCGTCGGCCTCGCCGCCGCCTTCGTCCTGATCGCGGTCATCATCTCGCGCATCATCTACATCTGCCCGCCCAACGCGGTGCTGATCTTCTCGGGCGGCCATCGCAAGATCCTCGGCGACGAGCGCGTGATCGGCTATCGCGTGGTACAGGGCGGACGCGGCCTGCGGATCCCGCTGATCGAGGTGGTCGATCGGATGGATCTGACCAACATGATCATCGAGCTGCGGGTCCAGGGCGCGTACTCGCGCGGCGGCATCCCGCTCAACGTGCAGGGCGTCGCGAACGTCAAGGTCTCGAGCAAGACCGTCCAGCTCGCCAACGCGGTCGAGCGGTTCCTCGGCATGACCCGCGAGCAGATCATGGCGGTCGCGCGCGAGACGCTCGAGGGCAACCTGCGCGGCGTGCTGTCCACGCTGACGCCCGAGGAGGTCAACCAGGATCGCGAGAAGTTCGCGGGCGAGCTGCTCCACGAGGCCGACCACGATCTCGCGCGGCTCGGCCTCGAGCTCGACACGCTGAAGGTCCAGCACGTGTCCGACGACAAGGGCTACCTCGACTCGATCGGCCGCAAGCAGACCGCGGAGCTGCTCAAGAAGTCGCGGATCTCGGAGGCCGAGAACCACGCGCTGTCGGCGGAGAACGCGGCGTCGAACCACGAGAGCCAGGAGATCGCCAAGATCGAGGCCGAGATCTCGATGGCGCGCGCCGAGGGTGCGCGGCGGGTCGCCGAGGCGCAGACCCGCAAGGGCGCGCTGATCGCGGAGTCCAAGGGCCAGGTCCAGGCGCTGGTCGCCAAGGCCAGTGCCGAGGTCGACGTGCAGCGCGCGCGGCTCGCGCAGGTCCGGTTCCAGCTGATCGCCGACAAGGTGAAGCCGGCGGAGGCCAACAAGGCCAAGCTGATCGCGACCGCGCGCGGCGTCGCGTCGAAGATCACCGAGGACGGCAAGGCGACCGCGACCGCGATCCGCTCGCTCGGCGCGACCTGGGCCAAGGCCGGCGACAGCGCGCGGCAGATCTTCGTCGCGCAGAAGCTGTCGCGCCTGGTCGAGACGATGATGAGCACGGTCACCGAGATGCCGATCGACAAGCTCACCGTGATCGATCGCGAGCTGGCGACCAACGGCGGAAACTTCGCGGTCAAGGCGGCGATCACCTCGGAGCAGCTCAAGCAGCTGCTCGGGGTCGATCTCGCCGCGGCGCTCCAGGGGCTCGCCGGCCAGGGCGCCGCCGCGGCGCGCGCGGTCGGCACGCAGCCGCCGGCGATCCCGCAGCCGCCGCGCCTGCGGTCGCCGACCCAGCAGGGCTCCGGCAAGCCGCCCGGCACGGCCGGATAAGCGTCGATAAGCGTCGACAGGCGTCGACAGGCATCTAGAGCGACAGGCCGACGCGGCGGCGCGCGGTCAAGCAGTGCGCCGAGCCGAGCGTGAACTCGCGGCAGGTCCGCGGCCGATCGTCGTAGATCGTGCAGCGGTAGCGCGTGGCCGTTCCGTGCTCGATCACGCCGCCCTCGAGCGCCGCGCAGCGGTCGCCGCTGCGCAGGACCTCGAGGTAGCTGCCGCGGTCGACGATCATGTCCGGCCGCGCCTTGACGACCGGATCGCGGCGCGAGACCTCGACGGAGTGATACGCCGCGCGGCAGCACGCGCCGCAGGTCTTGCAGTCGAGCGCGGCCTCGAACCGCTCGCACGCCGGCCACGCCGGATCGACCTTCGTGTTGGCCTGCCGGCAGCGCGCGTTGCTGCGCCACGCACATTCGCCGCACGTCGCGGCGGCGTCGGCGCCGGCGGCGCCGGGGTTCGGGGCCCGGGCCGGCAAGCCCGTCGGGTGCGGCCCCGGCGGCGCGACCACCTCGAGCCACAGCGAGCGCCGGCCGTCGCCACCCGCTGCGGGCTCGCCGAACCGCGCGGCGGCCTGGGCGATCTGCGCGGTCGCGGCGAGCGCTTGCTCGAGCACCGGCGCCCACGGCGGCCGGCCGGCGCGCTGGAGCCCGGCGAGCGCCCCTTGAACCGAGGGTTCGGTGCGCTCGGCGAGCACGTCGCCAGCGAGCTGATCCCAGAACGCCCGGAACTCGGTGGTTGGCGCGAACACCGCGCGCAGGCCGTGGCGGCCGGCGAGCACCCACTGCACGCGCAGGCACGCGTGCTCGCGCCAGTCGTGGCCGGGGTCGGTGTTGTCCATCCCCCAGTCGGGCTGCGCGAACGCCTGCTCGCCCTCGACGAGCGAGTGGCACAGCTCGTGGAAGATCATCTGCGCGAGGCTGTCGTCGGGGTCGAGCGTGGCGTCGGTGCCGATCGCCAGCGTGCCGCACCCGTCGGTCGCCGCGTACGCCGCGGAGGTGCGCACGACGCGAAGCCCGATCCGGCGCGCGGCCGTGAGCCAGACCTGCGCCAGCGGATCGACGTAGAGGTGTCTCACTTCGCGCGCCACGGCCAGCGTCTACCACGGTCTCGCCGCGAAAACTTGCCACGGCTCGCACCCGCGAGGAAGGTGGACGCATGACGCCGGACATCGCGCTCGCCGGGTTCTTGCTGACGGCAGAGGAGTGGCAGTCATTCGACCCGGCCGTGCGTGCGCAGCTGATCACCGCGGCGTCGCGCCGCGAGGACGCGTGGGTGGCCGCGCCGCTCGCCGGCACGCTGAGCGAGCCGACCGGCCAGCGCGAAGCCCCACGGACGTAGCCGGCCGGTCAGTTACACAGCGGATCGATCCGCAGGTTGGCGCCGCCGCCGATTTCGGTCCAGACCACCGCGGGCTGGCCGTCGCGCACGACGAGATCCCCACGCGGTGAACTTGCCGCCGCTGCCCAGCACGCTCACCGGTGTCACCTGGCCGTCCGCAGTGACGCGGGCGGCGCCCAGCTGGGGGCCGTCCTCCCACACGAGCAGGAAGTCCTGGTCGCCGGCGACGATGGCAGGCGAGAACCCGGACCCGATCATGAGGTTCTGGGTTTCACGCAGGCTGCCGTCGCGCAGGCTGACCCAGACCTGGTCGCTGGTGCCGCCGGTCTTCTGCGCCCACGCGAACAGGTACGTGTCGGCCGCCGCCAGGTACCCCATCCGCGGGACCTCGGGGTCGAACTGCGTCATCGTGCTGACCGCGGTGGGCGGCGTCGTGATCGCGAGCTGCGCGTCGAGGATCTCGGCGCGCACCTCGTTCGGGGTCGGCGCGCTGGCGGACCAGGCGACCACGAACCCGGTGGCGGTCGGCAGGATCGTCGGCATGGTCACGCCGTCGGCCGCATCGATCACGGGACGCGGGGCGCCCAGGTCGATGCCGACCGGCGAGACGAGCTTGGCGTCGACCTCGCCGTTCCCCAGCTGGCCGAGGAACGCCAGGTCGCCGCCGGGGGTGGCCGCGAGCGCGCTGAAGCTGCCGAACCAGTCCGCTTGCTTGGCCGGATCGCCGCCCGAGGTCAGCTGGGCCGTGAGCGGGATCAGCTGCGTGCCGATCGGGTCCGGGCGTCCGTAGGGCATCGCCAGGACGACCTCGTCGCCGCGCGAGACCGCACCGATCGAGCCGGTGGCGTCCGAGGCGAGCGCCACGTCGGCGAGCTGCGGGACGAGCCCGGCGGTGTCGAACGCGTACGTGAAGCCGCGCACGTCGCCGGCATCGTCGACGGTGAACACGTGGTAGCCGTGCGGCGTCGCGGCCGCCGCGAGGTACGAGGTCGTGGCACCGACCGAAAATTGCGCCGGCGCACCACACGTCAGGCGGTCGAGACCGCCATCGGGAACGGGATCAACGGGATCAGAGCCGGCCCCCGGCTCGAATCCCAGGCGGCCACAAGCAGCGACGACCGGGATCAACAACAAGGCGGCGGGCGTCTTCACGGCCGGACCGTAACAGATGGAGTGCGGCCCGTCACCGACGACACCGGGCCCGGTCATCACACGATCTAGGCGGTGAGGTCCAGAATCGGCCAGTGCTGTTGGGAGCTGCATGCTGGTCGTGGCGCATGCCGGACCGAGGCGTGACGACCCGCCCGCTCGACGATGCGCGTCACGTGGCTTCGCCCTGCGTGATCCGCATGTGGTCGGCGATCGGAAGGTCGCGGGGTGGGCACACCTGTAGTCTGATCTGCTTGTGTGCACACCCGAGGTGCCCAAGGTGATCGTGCACCCCGCCGCAGTGGGCATCCTCACAACGTGCTCGTCGACACACCACGAGGTACAGCGAGCGACCTGGCGAGGAGGCCTTCGATGCTGGCGATGACGACCATGCGATCACCGGTGGGCGAGCTGCGGCTGTACGCGGCGCAGGGCGAGCTCGTCGGGGTGTACTTGCCCGGCCAGGCGGCGCCGCCGGGCACCCTGCAGCGCTCGGGCGTGCTCGGGTGTGCCGTGGCCCAGCTGGCCGAGTACTTCGCCGGGCAGCGCCGCGTCTTCGATCTGCCGCTCGCGCCGCGCGGCACCGGCTTCCAGGTGCTCGTGTGGCAGGCGCTCACGCGAATCCCGCACGGCGAGACGCGCAGCTACCGCGAGCTCGCCGGTTCGCTCGGCCGGCCATCGGCGTGCCGGGCGGTCGGCGCGGCGAACGGACGCAACCCGATCTCGATCATCGTGCCGTGCCACCGCGTGATCGCGTCGAACGGTGATCTCACCGGCTACGCCGGGGGGCTCGCGGCGAAGCGCTGGCTGCTCGAGCACGAGCGCGCGGCGGTCGGCGGCCGGCGCGCCGGCGTGACGCTGTCACTGCCGCGGTGATCGCGGCGGCGGTCCGGGGCCCGGCGCCGCACGGCTCGGCGATGGGTGCTACGGTGCGCGGGTGCCGGACTGGTACTTCTTCGGCGGGCTCGCCGCGGGCGCCGCCTACCTCGTGAGCCGCGGGACGTTTCGTCGCCGGCATCAAGAAGCCGCGGCGGATGCCTCCGGCCTGGTGCCGGTCGGCGATCTGACGCACGTGCCGCCGAGCCTGCAGCGCAGCGCGCTGTGGGCGCTCGCCGAGGGCGGGTTCGAGACCCGCTTGATGCACGGCGCGCTGTCGCGCGGCAAGCACGATCTCGACGTGACCGCGTTCGACCTCGAGACCTTGCGCGAGCGGCGCGGCGAGTGGGCCTACCTGCCGGTCGAGCCGCCGTTCCGGATCGGCGGGACGGTGAGCGTCGTGGTGTGCGAGGTCGATCGCGCGTTCCCGCACGCGCTGTGGAAGCGCGAGGGCCGCGGCGACGATCTGCTCGCCGACGACATGGTCAACCGCGCGAGCTCGATCGCCAAGCTCGCGCGCGGCGGCCTCGGGTTGCCGAGCTCGTACGCCGCGGAGCTGCCGGCCACCCTGCCGGCCGCCGCGCTCGACGTGGCGCTGCCCGAGCACTGGCGGGTCTACGGCGATCCGGTCGCCGTGACCGCGCTCCTGGGCGCCGGGTTCGGCGCGACGCTGGACAAGGCGGGCCGGCGCGACCTCGTGATCGAGCTGATCGACGCGCTGGTGATCATCTACCCGGCCGCGCGCGACGTGGTCGGCGTCGACGCGTTCGCCGACCTGACGACCACCGCGCTCGCGATCGTCGACGGCGTGCTCGCGTGCTCGCCGGTGCTGTCGCCGCGCGGCGTCGAGCCGGAGCGACCTACATCGGCGTGATTCGTACGCGCGGCCACCGGTTCATCCGAGGTGCGATCGGATTTTGCATCACGCGCACAAGTCGTTATGCTGACGCGTGGCGCGGAACCCGACCCGGATCGGTCGTTACGATCTGATCTCCGCCATCGCGACCGGCGGCATGGGCCGGATCTACCTCGCCCGGGCCACCGGGCCGGGCGGCTTCGAGCGCAAGGTCGTGATCAAGACGCTCGAGATCCCGGTCACCACCGACAGCGATCCGGCGGTCACGATGTTCCTCGATGAGGCGCGGCTGCTCGGGCTCCTGCATCACCAGCACATCGCGAGCGTGTTCGAGGTCGGCTGCGACGACGAGGGCCGGCACTACATGGTGCTCGACTACCTCGAAGGCGCGAGCGCGCACGACGTCTGGGAGCGCGCCGCCGAGCTCGGCGCCGCGCTGCCGCTCGACTTCACGCTGACCGTGGTCTCGGCCGCCGCCAGCGGCCTGCACTACACGCACACCCGCAAGGACGCCGGCGGCGCGCTGCTCGGCATCGTGCACCGCGACGTCACGCCGTCGAATGTCATGATCGGCCACGACGGCGCGGTCAAGCTGATCGATTTCGGCATCGCGATGGCGACCGACCGCCAGACCAAGACGCAGACCGGCTTCGTCAAGGGCAAGGTCGGCTACCTGTCGCCCGAGCAGGTGGGCGGCGGCGACGTCGACGCGCGGTCCGACGTGTTCTCGCTCGGCATCCTGCTCTACGAGCTGTCGACCCTGCACCGGGCGTTTCGCGACAGCTCCGACCTCGCGACGATGCAGCGGATCAAGTCCGGCAAGGTGGTCCGGCCGTCGCTGGTGGTCGCCGACTACCTGCCCGAGCTCGAGGCGATCGTGATGAAGGCGTTGCACGTCGATCCGCGCGAGCGGTTCGCCAGCGCCGATGCGATGCGCCGCGCGGTCGAAGCGCTCGGGCATCGGCACCACCTCGTGCTCGGCGACGCCGCGGTGATCGAGGTGATGACGCAGCTGTTCGACCCCGGCGCCGGGGCCGCGATCCTCCGGCCACCGTCGCGGGTCTCGGATCCGGAGATCGAGTGGGCGGAGTCCGATCGCGACCGCACGGTGCGCCGCGATTCGAAGGAGCTGCTCGCGGCGATGCGTGGCGAGTGCGCGACCCCCGAGCTCGGCGCGGCGATCACCCACCGGCCGTCGACCCCCACGATCGCCGACGTCCGGCCGCGCAAGCTGCGCGCCGCGACCGAGGCCGCCGATGCCCTGATCATCCAGGCCGCCGACGCCTCGGCGTCCTGGCTGGCGATGCCGCTGGCGACCTCGGACGGCACCGCCGCGTCGACCTCTTGGCCGGCGTCCCTGACGCCGATCCCGGCGGCTGCGGCCGAGCCGCCCGTCGCGGCGGCTGCGGCTGACCGGCCGGCGGTCGACACGCCGGCGGCCGGACCCTCCGCGGCGACGCCGACGGCGAACCCGAAGATCGGCGCGAGCTTGGTCCTGGCGCAGACGCAACGGCGCTCGCGGCTACGCTGGATCGGCGCGGCAACGTTGTTGCTCGGCGTGCTGGGGGCGGTCGGGTACGTCGTGATGCGCGACTCGGCAGCGGGCGCCGCGGCGCTGCCGGTGCCCCCGCCGCTGGTCCCGCGTCCGCAGGAGGTGACCCCGGCGCCTCCGGAACCTTCGCCTCCGCCGGCGCCCGCCAAGGTGCACGTGCGGATCGTGACTCATCCGGCAGATGCGACGGTCCTGCTCGACGGCAAGAAGCTCGGCCATACGCCGCTCGACGAGACGATCGCCGCCGATCCGGGCACGCATGTGATCAAGCTGCGGCGCCGCGGCTACGTGACCCAGTTGCTCGAGGTCGAGCTCGACGCGGACGTCACGCAGGACCTCGCGCTGGTGCCACAGAACTAGCGGTCGAGCGTCCACCCTCCTCGTTCCGCATCGTGTCATCAGGGCCGGTCTTTGTCGTCGCGTCGATCGTTGTCGCCGCGGTCCTTGTCGCCGCGGTCCTTGTCGCCGCGGTCCTTGTCGCCGCGGTCCTTGTCGCCGCGGTCCTTGTCGCTGCCGCTGTGCTCCCGTTCGCGCTCGCGCCTTTCCTTTTCTTCCGCTTTGTAGGACCGCGATGCCGGCATCACCGCGGGACGCACCGGCGGTCCCAGGTGCTCGCGCAGAAACTCGAGCTGGAGCTTGATGTTCGCGATCTCGCGCGTGGCATCGGGCATCGCGGGCAGCGTTGCCACCTCGACATGCTTGCCCGCGGCCGACAGCGCCTCGAGCAGCGCCAGCGTGTGCGCGACGTGGACACGGTCGTCGGTGACACCGGATACGATCAGGAGCGGCCGCTTCAGCTGCTCCGCGTAGGTCGCGGCATTGGCCCGGCGGTAGCCGGCGGCGTTCGTGGCGGCGGTCTTCATGTAGCGCTCGCTGTAGGCAGTGTCGAGCAGCTCCCAGTCGGTGATCGGCGACACCGCAACGGCGGCGGCGAACACGTCGGGGTGGATCAGCGCGCCGAGCGTTGCGAGGTAGCCACCAAACGCCGAACCGATCATGCCCACCCGGCCGCGATCGAGCTCCGGGTTGCGCGCGCCGAGGCGCCTGATCGCGCCGATCTGGTCGTTCATCGGGAGCGTGAGCACATCGCCGGCGATCGCGCGCTCGTATTCGCGATCGCGATGGGGCGTGCCTCGGCCATCGCTGCGCACGACGATGAACCCGGCGTCGGCGTACCATTGGTCCATCCAGTAGGCATCCATCGCGTCGAGCACGACCGTGCTGCCGGGCTCGGCGCCGAGCTGGAGCAGCACCGGGTACTGCACCTTGGCATCGAACGCACGCGGCCGGGTGATCGCGGCGTACTGCGCGTGACCGTCGAAGGCCACGCTCTCGAGCTTCGTGGTCGGTGCGAACGGCGGGCGCTCGGCGACCGATGGCAGCTCGATGCGGGAGCCATCGGCACGCACGGCGGTGGTGACGTGCCCTCCGGAGCGCTTCGCCGAGGTGACGACGAGGACGCCGTGCCCGCTGCGTGCGTGGTGGACGCCGCCTTCGGCCTGTGCCGTCAGCGCGACCGGGGCACCACCTGCGAGCGGGACCCGCCACACGTGCTGTTCGCGTGCATCGTTTGCCGCCTCGACGATCACCTCGTGTCCATCGGGCGAGAGCCCGACCACGCGGCGCAACCCGACATCCGGCGTCAAGATCTTGCGCACGAGGGTGCCGTCGGCGGCGTAGTGCTCGAGGCCCCACGCGCCGTCCTTCTCGGTCATCCACAGAAACCCCGAGCCATCGGGAAGCCAGGTCAGCGGATCCTGCGCGACGTTGATCCACGCCGGGTCCGCCTCGGTGACGAGCGGCCGGGTACTGCCGGTTGCGGGATCGACGGCGAGCACGGCGAGCACGGTCTGCGTGCGCCCCACGACGATCAGCGTGAGCGGGCCCTTGGCCGGCCAGATCGCGCGCGCGAGGTAGGGATAGCGCGCGAGATCCCACGTCACCCAGCGCGGCGCTCCGCCGCGGACCGAGACGATGCCGAGATCGACCGTGGCATTGGTCTTGCCGCTGCGCGGATATTTCAGCGCCAGGGGCGGCTGCTCGGGGTGACGCGGGTCGCCGAGGTAGAGCGTGTCGACCGCGCGCGCGTCGGTGCGCTGGAACACGAGCGACTGGCTATCGGGCGACCACCAGTATCCGTACCGGCGGCCGAATTCGCGCGCGACCACCTCCGGCGTGGCGTACTCGCGATCGGGCGGATGCTGGGTGAGCCGGGTTGGCGAGGCGTTCGGCCCACCTGGTTCGCCGATCGGAACGATCCAGAGATCGCCGTCCCGGACAAACGCCACGCGCTTGCCATCGGGTGACAGCTGCGGATCGCGGTGGGCGCCGGCGGCGAGCTCGCGCGACGCGCCGGTGGCTCGCTCGATCACGAACAGGCGACCGGCGAGGGGTACCAGCACCCGCGTGGCGTCGGCAGACAGCTCGATCGTATCGATGCCACGAGCCGCGCGGGCACGCTCGGTCTCCGCTACCGGGGCCGTGCCGAGCAGCGCCACCGCGGTCGCCAGCACCGTCGCCTTGCCGGCCGGATCGAGCTGGTAGAGGTCGGCGCTCGGGTCGCGCGGCTTGCTCCGGCGGAACACCACCGCGCCGTCGGGAGCGATCGCCAGGGGCGCCGGCACGCCGAGCTCGAACCCCTCGGTGGCGGCCCACGCGAGGAGCGCCGGCTCGTTGAATGCCGGCCACGCGAGCTTCTCGTCGGCGGGCACCTTGGCCTCGCCGACCGGCTTCTTGGCCTCGCCACGACAGCCGAAACCGAGGAGCGCCGCGGCCAGCAGCGCACAACGCACGACGTGACCTCGAACCGTGAACATCGACGAATCCTCGACCGGCGCTACAGCGCCGGTCAAGTCAGCCCCAGGTGATTCAGGGCCGAAAACAAAACTCGACGCCGACGGGTCAGCCCGTGGCGTCGAGGATGGTCAACCGTGCGACTGGTTAGTTGTGCACGGACCAGGTGTTGAGCACACCCGTGTCACCGAACGCATCGGTGTCGACGATGCACAGCGTCCAGGTTCCCGACGCGTCGCCCGTGAAGCCGGGCTCCGAGCGGTTGGTGAAGCTGAACGTGCCGGCCCCGGTCGGGAACGTGCCCACCGGGAACGCCGCCACGGTTGTGCCGTTATGCGCCAGCGTGCCGCGGAGGATCGAGCGGAAGTCGTGGCTGCCCGAGATGTCGAGCTTGGCCACGGCCGAGTCGCCGCCGGTGGTCGTCACCGTACAGGTGGTGCACACCGTGCCGTTGTCGATCGTCGGCAGGTTCGGCGTCGCCGAGCACGACCAGTTCACTACCGTGCTGCAGTTACCCACGATCTTGATCGACCACGAGTTGAGCGTGCCGACGTCGATGCTCGCGAGATCCTGGACCCTGAGCCTCCAGGTGCCCGCCGCCGTCTGACCGTTGAACGCGGCGATCAACTGGTTGTTGATGATGATGTTGTCGGCCGAGCCACCCGCGCGGTTGCTGACGATGAACGAGGTGCCGCCGGGGGAGGTCAGCGTGACCACGAGGTCGCCACGGAACGGGTGCGTGATGTTGAGCGACAGCGTCAGCGACGCCACCGTGCCGTTGCCGGTGACCGGAATCGACGACGTGATGCCGGTCGCGTTGTTGTCCGGGATCGCTCTCGGCACGTCCGTCGCGTTGAACGTGTTGTTGAGGCAGCCACCGCCGCCGTTGGCCACGGTCACGGTCACGGTCGCGGTCGCGGTCGCTCCCTGGTTGTCGGTCGCGGTCGCGCGGAACACGTGGCCGCCACCATCAATGACCCTCGTGGTGTCGAACGTGGTCGAGAACGGCGAGGTGGTGTCGGTGACGCTCGTGCCGTCGGGCAGGTCGAACTTGACGCTCGCCACGGTGCCGTCGGCGTCCGTTGCGTTCGCGGCCACCGCGATCGTGCCGCTCACCGTCGAGCCGTTGGTCGGCGTCGTGATCGCGACGGTCGGCGCCTGGTTGATGTTGACCACGGTGACCGAGGCGCTGGCCGTGTGGCTGACCGAGGTGCCGGTGCCGGTGATCGTGAACGAGGTCGTGCCGGCGCCCGTGGTGGCGGCGACCGTCAGCGTGAGCGTCGAGCTGCCGCCCGCGATCACGCTCGTCGGGTTGAAGCTACCCGTGACACCGGCCGGCAGGCCCGCGACCGACAGCGCGATGTTCTGCGCGGCACCCGACAGCACCGCGGTGTTGATCGTGTAGGTCGTGCTCGCGCCAGCGTTGACGGTCTGCGCCGCCGGGTTCGGCGTGATGCTGAAGTCGTTGTTGGGCTGGCCGCACTCGGCGAACCGGAACGCGCCGACGCGGGTGCGCCAGTTGAACGATCCGTTCGCGCCCATGTATTCGCCCGTGTACCAGAACGTACAGTCGTCGGTCGGATCGATGTTCAGCGAGCTGTAGTCGCCCCACCGCGTCAGGTTGCTGATCTGGGAGCCGGCACCCGCGACGATCGTGGCCTCGCCCTGGCCCATCGTTCCGAGGGCGTCCGTGGTGAGCCGGCCGGTGTAGCGAATGCTCGGGCTGATGGCCGAGCTGGAGATCGAGTACCCCATGCCGATGTTGCCGGCGGAGTCAAACGCCATGCTGCTCATCCAGCGGAACGCGTTGTCGGGAGCGAAGGTGCCCTGCTGGAAGATCGTTGGCGTGGTCGCCGGGTTGCGCAGCTCGTAGAACCGGACGCCACCGCCGGTGCCGGCCGCGACCGCGTGCGACACGAGCAGCGCCTCGTGACTCCCGAAATTCCGGTAGACGAGGCGGTTCATCAGGCGGTCGGCGAGCGAATCGAGCCTGGTGGTCGTGCCCGGTTGGACCACGCAGGTGCCACCGTTGCAGAGCGGGGTGAAGGCCGCGGTCGGGATGAACGTCGGTCCGACGAACGTGGAGCTCGCCGGGTTCGCGAAATTAACTACCCACTTGAAGAACACGAGCCGGTTGGTATCGAGGGCGAGGAGGTAGTGCGGGGAACCGGCCGGGGGAGGGGTCGGCCCGTCGACGTCCGACGGGAGCAGGCCACCGATGTCGGTGCTGGTGTCGAAGCACACCTGGTTCGCAGCCTGACCGGCCAGCATCTTCGCGCGATCGAACGCGCAGGCCTTGGCACCACCGAAATTGAGGTTCGGAGGAAGGAAGATGTTGTACGTTGTGGTGTAGGCGCCGCCGCCGGCGTCCGGCCACAGGCCCATCTTGGGATAGTCGTTGAAGCCCGTGTAGCTGAACTGGTAGCGGGCGTACGAGCCCGTGGGATCGGGCGTGGTCGAGACCGCGACGCACTGGAAGAACGGGCCATTGCCGCCGTTGACCGAGAACTGGGCGATGACCCAGCGATCCGCGTACCGGTCGTAGCGCACGACGCCGTCACCGTCGTTGGTGTTCTGGCAAGCGCCGCCGAAGTTGGCAAAGAACGTGTTGGTGGTGACCGGCCCGAGCACCCGGGCACCCGCGCGGTTGAAGATCGTGGTGCTGGAGTTGACGATCTGGACGTAGTGGTTGGGGCCGATGTCACCGTCGGTGTCGGGCGGTGCCGACTGGACGGTGAAGCCCGCGAGCCCGGAGCCCATGCCCTCGAAGGAGACAAGGGGGGTCGGGATGTTGGGGCCGCCGATCGCGTTCTGAACGACGGGATCTGGCTGCTGCACTGCGGACTGTTGCCGCATATGGGGGATCGCTCGTACCGGCGAGGACTCGCGGGCGCGGAGCCCCAGCAGCTCCGGCACCGGGATCTTCGCCAGCTCGCTCAGCGGCGGCGACACGTCATAGTGGTCTGGCTTGACGACCGTGACCTTCGTATCGTCGTCCGATGCGCCGGTGGCGCAAGAGACAACCAGCGTTGCCAGTAGACCTGGGATCCATGCTCTCGATCGCAACATCTTCTTCAGCCTCCAAATGGGGGGTGCAGCGCGGGGACATTCATCTGCTTCCATCGACACGAGCACCAGCCTCTCTGTGCTCTGTAGCGAGTCTTAACCGCTGATCCACCTACCTGAACGCCTACCTGAACGCCTACACTGCTATTTCCAACTATTTGGAAAGTATCATGATAAAGGAGAAAACTTCAAGGACATTCCGGATCAAAACCCCGTGGTGATACGGCCCACATCGTGCTTGTAAGGCTTGTAATTTAGCGTGCATACAGGAACGGCAATCGACATGGAGTGGGGCTGATCGCTTATGGCGCTCATGTCGGTGATGCGCTTCGCTGCTGTTTCGGTCGCGTTCTCGTCGGTCTGCCCAGCGTTGCCGTGGGCGGATGACGTCGACGGGGCGGACGCGGAGACGATCGCCGCCCACGCACCCGCCGATGCGGATGCATTCACTCCGGGCTTGACGCGGTCGTCGGCGCAGGGCCGCGGCATCACGACCGGTGCCGTGTCGTGGAACGGCGCTTCCAAGAAGACCACCGTCGACCTCAACGGCGAGGTCCAGCTGTTCGGGCCGGTCCGCCTGGTCCTGCGCGTCGACAACGTGTTCGACACGGCGCGGCCCGGGATCGGCGCCGCGGTGCAATGGCTCGCCGGGGTCGTCGGGGGGCAAGACGGTGACGTCGGGCTCGATGGAGACCGGCGCGCAGGCCGCGCTGTCGGTCGGCGCGGTGTTCTGATCAGTTTCCGAGCGGCCGCCCGCGCCGATCATCTCGGTGCGCCGCGCGTGTAAGCTGCTCGCCATGGTGCGCCTCGGCCTCGTCGTCGCGCTGATCGGCCTGTGGTGGGGGCCGGCGCACGCGTTCGAGGGCGCGCGTCCGATGGGGCTGTACGCGGGGAGCAACGGCCCGTCGCTGGCGATGCAGGACAGCCGGATCGACATCACGGTGCGCGGGCCGATCGTCGAGACCGTCGTCGTCCAGCGGTTTCGCAACACCACCGACCGCGCGACCGAGGCGACCTACATCTTCCCGCTGCCCGCCGACGCCGCGGTCTCGGCGATGGCGATGCGGGTCGGCGCGCGCACGATCCACGCCGCCATCGAGCGCCGCGATGCCGCCGAGCGGCGCTACGAAGCGGCGGTCGCGGCCGGGGTGGCCGCGGCGCGGCTCGACCAGGAGCGGCCGGATGTGTTCACCCAGAACGTGTCGGCGATCCCGGCGAACGGCGTGGTCGACATCACCTTGCGCTACGACACGCTGGCGCGCTACGAGGCGGGCACCTGGGAGCTCGTGGTGCCGA
>Ga0137459_1000105_pt1 | contig 28565 bp, 13 predicted proteins | sample EasRivERMGT700_2_FD_104908 | JGI IMG/M metagenome (GOLD analysis project Ga0137459, IMG submission 104908) | Soil microbial communities from meander-bound floodplain in the East River, Colorado, USA - East River MetaG ERMGT700_2 | ecosystem: Environmental > Terrestrial > Soil > Floodplain ...
CAGGTCGTTGCGGGTGTCGCGGATCCAGTAGAGCAGGAAGCCGTTGACCGCCCACAGCAGCACGACGAGGGTGCCGAGCACCGCCATCTTGCCGACCAGCTCGTTGAGATCGATCAGCCGGTAGCGAAACAGCGTCTGCGACAGGAAGTAGAGGTAGAGGATGCCCAGGACGTTGCCGACCGCGGGCCACGCGACGCCGATCCGGGTGACGCCGAGCTGCGGCAAGGCGTGGGTCAGGGTCAGCGTGGTCGCCACGAACCCGCCGAGCGCGAGGTAGCCGACGCGGGTCCGCTCGACGCGCTTGGTCGTCGCGCGGTACTGGATGTAGAGGTCGAGCACGCAGCGGTAGAGGCCGCCGAACACGTAGAACCCGAACGGGACCAGGAAGTACAGCGTCTCGTGGAGGTACGGCTTGTCGCGGCTCGGCTTGTAGATCGCCGACACGACGAGGCCGGCGTAGGCGAGCAGGGTCCACGCCAGCGTCACGCGGGGGCCGCGCTTGGGCCCACCGATCGACGGCTGGGCCAGGAAGATCCGGAAGAACCGGATCGCGATCGGCGGGATCGTCGCCGCGGACCACAGCGCCAGCCAGCCCATCACCTTGCTGCTGATCGTGACGCCGATGAACCTGCACAGGTACCACGCCGAGACGGTGAACGTGAACGCCGCGAACGACGTGTAGACCCGGTCGGAGCGCGAGCGCAGCAGCACCGACGTGCCGATCGCCAGGATCAGCAGCGCCGCTAACAGCGACGAGACCGCCTGGACACCCATTTGCTCCTGCTCCACGTCCGTGAGTCTACCTATCTTCGTGACGCGGTGGCGCATGGGCGCCGCGCCGGGCCGCCGGGGCCGTAAGATACCGGCGCGATGGATGACGTCCTGCCCCGGTTGCTCGCCCGGCTCCCTGCCGTTCATGTGCTCGCCGATGCCGCGGCGGCGGCCGGCGATGCGCCGCGCTGGGCGGTGGTCGAGGCGGCGCGCCGCGCGATCGCGACGCGGCGATCGGCGATCCTGGCCGCGCCGGGCGATCCGGCGACGGCGGCGACCGCGATCGACCCGCACGAGGTGGCGGCGGCGGCGGCCGAGCTGGCGCGCCCGGCGCTGCGCCGGGTGATCAACGCCACCGGCGTGGTGCTCCACACCAACCTCGGCCGGGCGCCGCTGGCCGAGGCGGCGCGCACGGCGATCGACGGCGTTGCCGCCGGCTACTCGAACCTCGAGTACGATCTGGCGCGCGGCGAGCGCGGCTCGCGCCACGATCACCTGCGCGGCCTGCTGCGCGAGCTGACCGGCGCCGAGGACGCGATCGTGGTCAACAACAACGCCGCCGCGACCGTGCTCGGGCTCGCCGCGCTGGCCGCCGGCAAGGAGATCATCGTCTCGCGCGGCGAGCTGATCGAGATCGGCGGCTCGTTCCGGCTGCCCGAGATCCTGGCGCTGTCGCGCGGCGTGCTCGTCGAGGTCGGCACGACCAACAAGACCCACCCGCGGGACTACGAGGCGGCGATCGGGCCGGCGACCGGCCTGCTGCTCAAGGTCCACCGCTCGAACTTCGCGATCGTGGGGTTCACGAGCGAGGTCGCTGCCGCCGACCTCGTCGCGCTCGGCCGCGCCCGCGGGGTGCCGACGATGATCGATCTCGGGTCGGGCGCGCTGGTCGATCGCGCGACCCAGCGCCGCTGGGGCCTGCCCGACGAGCCCACGGTCGCCGAGACGGTCGCGAGTGGCGCCGACCTGGTGACGTTCTCGGGCGACAAGCTGCTCGGCGGCCCGCAGGCCGGGATCGCCGTCGGCACCACGGCGGCGATCGAGCGCGCCCGCAAGCACCCGCTGATGCGGGCGCTGCGGCCCGACAAGCTCACGCTGGCCGGGCTCGCCGCGACCCTCGCGCTGGTCCGCGACGGCAAGCTCGACGCCATCCCGGCGACGCGCATGCTGGGCGCGCCCGGCGAGCAGCTGCGCGCGGACGCGGTCACGCTCGCGCGCGTGATCGGCGCGGTCGATGGCCTCGCGATCGCCGTCGAGCCGTGCCGCTCGGCGGTCGGCGGCGGGGCGATGCCGACGGGGTCGCTCGCGTCGTGGGCGGTCACGCTGGGCGGGGCGCCCGCCGGCCGTGGCGCCGATGCGATCGACGCCGCGCTGCGCCGCGCCGGCGTGCCGGTGATCGGCCGGATCGAGGACGGCCGGGTGTGGCTCGATGTCCGGACGATCGCCCCCGCCGAGGTCGCCGAGGTCGCCGCCGCCGTGCGGGTGCTCGGTACGACGCCGGGGTAGTTGCTACACGCACCCGACGGTGGCCCCCGGCGCTTGACCCCACGCCGCGGTCGCGGTTATCTGCCCGCTCGATGATCCCGCGCGTGGTCGCCATCGGAGGCGGCAAGGGTGGTGTGGGCAAGAGCCTGGTTGCCGCGAATGTCGGGATCTTTCTCGCGACGCTCGGCAAGCGGGTGATCCTCGTCGATGCGGCGTTCGGCGTCGCCAACCTGCATATCTTCGCGGGCGTGCCGCGGCCGTCGCGGTCGCTGTCCGAGGCGCTCGTCGCGAACGGCCCGCGGCTCGCCGAGCTCGCGGTGCCGACCCACGTGCCCGGCGTGAAGCTGATCGGCGGCGTCTACGATCCGCCGTGGGTCGCCGAGCCGGGCCCGGCGCTGATGACCACGCTCACCGAGCAGCTGCACCAGCTGCCGGCGGACTGGGTCGTCGTCGATCTCGGGCCGGGCATCGCGTCACCGGCGCTCGAGCTGTTCCTCACCGCCGACGTCCAGATCCTCGTCGCGGTGCCCGATCCGACCTCGATCGAGCTGATGCACCGGTTCTCCAAGGCCGTGTTCCTGCGCAGCCTCGATCGCCGCGGGCTCGGCCACCTCGCCCAGGCGGTGGCGCGCGAGCCGCGCAGCCTCGAGGGCGGGACGCCGAGCGCGCTCGAGGTCTACCTCGGCGCCGTCCAGGACCGCGCGCCCCAGATCGACGAGCTGCGCGACGCGATCCTGAGCTTCTCGCCGCACCTGGTGATCAACTCCGCGCGCTCGAAGTCCGACATGGAGATGGGGCGCGCCGTGGCGTCGGCCGCGCGCCGCCGGCTCGGCACGCCGATCCGCTACCTCGGCCACCTCGAGTACGACGAGGCGGTGTGGGCCTCGACCCGGCGCCGCCGCCCGCTGTTGATCGAGCACCCGGAGACCCGGGTCGCGAAGTGCTTCGAGCGCCTCGCGCGCGGCATCATGGCGGTGCGCCCGCCGGCCGCCGAGGGCGACGTGCTGCCCTCCGATTCGCACTACGAGCTGCTCGAGGTGCCACCGACCGCCAGCTTCGAGGACATCCGGCGCGCCAACCGCCGGATCCGCGACATCTACGGCGCGGAGTCGGTCGCGATCAGCGGCCTCTACGACCCCGCGAGCCTGGAGGCGGTGCACCGCCGGCTCGACCTGTCCTACACGACGCTGATGGACGCGGCGAAGCGCAAGGAATACGACATGGAGCTGTTCCCCGACGGCGTCCCGATGCCGGTGACGCCGCCGGCCCTGCACGCCGACGTCCCGGCGCCGCGGCCCGCCGCCAAGGTCGATGACCCCGTCACCGTCGCGGTGCGGCCGCCGATGCCCGAGATCTCGCCGCTGACCGAGTTCTCCGGCGCGCTGCTGCGCCAGATCCGCGAGGCGATCGGCATCGAGCTGCGCGAGATCGCGGAGCGCTCGAAGATCGGCATGGCGTACCTGTCGGCGATCGAGGGCGAGCGGTTCACCAAGCTGCCGGCCGCGGTCTACGTGCGCGGGTTCCTGGCCGAATACGCCCGCGCGCTCGGGCTCGACGGCGAGCGGGTCAAGCAGACCTACCTCGCGCGGTTCCGGGCGGCGCGTGGCCCCGGCGCCGACGACGAAGACGAACCTCGCCCCAAGTCTTGACCCGCGGTCGCGTATCTCCCACGATCCTCCGATGGCGACCCTGATCGACAACCCCAAGCGCGCCCGCCAGCTGGCCCGCGCGATCGCTTCGGACCTCACCCTCTACCACGAGCCGAAGATCCTCGAGGGCATCGCCAACGACAGCCTGTTCGAGGCCATGGCCGACGAGATCAACGAGGGCCGCGAGCTGTTCAAGAGCCGCGTGTCCGAGGAGATCTTCGGCCAGCATATCTACGAGCGCGCGATCGTCGACGTGCTCGTGAAGTCCAAGGGCCACGTCAAGTCCAAGATCTGGTAGGGCGCAGGCGTCAGTCCGCGTGGAGCCCGCGGACCCGGGCCAGCGCGAAGCTCGCCGATGAATGGCTTGAACGCGTCGAGCAGTGATGGCCGGAGCTGGCGCTGCGTGCGGTTGAATCGGTCGCTCTCCAGACAAGGCGCGAATTCAGAGCTCCGCGCCTGCAAGTTATGTTAGAATTTGGGCAGGCTAACCTAACGGAGGCGAGGGACCCCCGATGTACACCATCGAGAACCGAGTGGGACGGCTCATCGAGCTGCGCGTCGAATCTCCCGTGACGTACGAAGAACTCCTGGAGTTCCACGAAAGGCTCGCGAACGTATGCAAGCCGATCGAGGGCCAGATCGTGATCTGCACCGACCTCGTCGGCGCGACTGTCTTCACCCAGCAGGTCACCCAGCGCTGGACGTCGATCATCAAGCAGGATGCCCCGATCGTCGAGCGCAACGCGGTGCTCGTCGGCGAAGGCGCCGTCTTCAGCATGCAGGTCGAGCGAATCATCCGCCAGGCCGGCCAGTCAAACCGAAAGGCGTTTCTCTCGCCGACGGATCTCGTGGCCTGGGTCGCAGACATCCTCACGGTGCGCGAGCGCGCGCGCCTCGAGTACTATCTACGCGAGGGCGCGGCGTTGCGCGGGCGCCAGAAGCTCTGAGCTCGATCCCGCCGAGTGAGCCGGGGGTCAGGTGGCGGACTGGCGCTGCAACGCAGCGTCCGCCGGCAGCACTCCCTTCTCCAGGTAGAACGCGACGAGCGTACGCACCAGGTTGACGTCGATCGGGCGACTCTCGAGGCCGCTCCCCTCGAGCGCTGCGCCGGTTCGCGCGCAATCGAACCGCGGGAGCTTCGTCATCGCGTCGCGCACCTCTTCCATCATCGCGAGGTACGGCGTGAGCGCGTTGTCCCGACCGGCGCGCGCGTCGGCGATGAGCGCGCGGTGGAAGTCTGCGAACGACATCTCGGCCAGCGGGTAGCCGAGCTGGCCGAGCAGCTCCACGACCGCGGACCAGCGCGCCGGATGTGGGTTGACGATGTGGTGAACGGCGCCGGCCTCGCCACCTCGTCGCGAGGCGATGGTCACGATCGCCTGCACGACGTAGTCGACCGGAACGAGGTCGATCGCGGTATCGGAGCGGAGCGTGCTGCCCGTCTGCACGCAAGCGTCGAGGAAGTGCGCGACGAAGTCTCCGGTCTGCGCAACGCCGGACACGCTGTGGCCCACGACCTGACCGAGGCGATGGATCGTGACCGGGAGTCCCTGGCGCGCGGCCTCCTGCGCCATCCGCTCGGCGGCCCACTTGCTCTGCGCGTAGCTGTTCGGGAGCCCGTCGGGTCGCGGGTCGAGCGGCTCCTCGAACAGCACGGGCTTTCCGCGCAACGGCGCGCCGGCGAGGACGGCGATCGTCGACAGGTGGTGGAGATGCTTGGTCCGCCGGTGCGCGGCGAGCGCGAGGATCTCTCGCGTGCCGAGGATGTTGGCGGGGCGCAAGGTCGGGTACGGGCGAATGAAGTTCACGGCCGCCCCGGAGTGGAAGATGGTGTCCACCGCGGTCGCGAGCGACTCGTAGCCGGCGTCGTCGAGGCCGAGCCGAGGCTGCTCGAGATCGCCCGGCACCGCGATGATCCTCGACCCTGCCGACGCATGCGAGAGCCCGTACTTGGCCTGCGCTTCGAGGAGCCTGCGCTTGCCTTCGGACACGCTCGACGCGCGCACGAGACAGTGAACGACCGCCTCGGTGCGGCGCAGCAGCTCGTTGACGAGGAAGGCGCCGACGAAGCCGGTCGCGCCGGTGACGAGCACGGCGCGCATCGGCGAGCGCGGATCTTGGATCGGCTCGATGTCGAGGGACGGCGGGATCGCGTCGGCGACGATCATGGCGTCGAGATCGTCCAGCGGGGCGCCGCCGAGGAACGCGGCCAGACGAGCGACCGTCGGAGCCCGCATGATCGCGCCGAGCGGGACGTCGCGCGCGAGCACGCGCCTCAGCTCGAGCACGAGGCGGGTGGCGAGGAGGGAGTGACCTCCGAGCTCGAAGAAGTCGTCGTCGACGCCCGCGCTGGCGATGCCGAGCACCCGCGCGAACGTGGCGGCCACGATCGCCTCGAGCTCGGTGCGCGGCGCGGTATCCACGCGGAGGCGCTCTCCCGGTCCCGCGGCGTCGGGCGACGGGAGCGCGGCCCGGTTCACCTTGCCACTCGCGAGCAGAGGCATCGTCGGGAGCTCGAGGAACTCGGCGGGGACCATGTACTCGGGGAGACGCTCGCGGAGCGCCGCGCGCAGCTCGGTCACGTCGACCTTGCCGGACGGCTTGGCCACCCAGTAGGCGACGAGACGCTGCCGGCGCTCGTCGCGTGGCGACGCCAGGACGACGACGCTGTCCTGCACCGCCGGGTGACGATCGAGCGCGTCCTCGATCTCACCGAGCTCGATGCGCAGGCCGCGGAGCTTGACCTGGTGATCGACTCTCCCGAGGTATTCGATGTCGCCGGACGGGAGCAGGCAGACCCGGTCACCGGTGCGGTACATGCGCGCGCCGGGCGCCTCGGAGAACGGATCCGGCCCGAAGCGATCGGCGGTCAGATCGGCGCGACCGAGGTAGCCGCGGCCGACGTTACGGCCGGCGATGTGGAGCTCGCCTGCGACGCCGACGGGAACCGGCTCGCCGTGGCGATCGAGCACGTGGATGCGCGTGCCGGCGATGGGTCTTCCGATCGGGACGATCCGGCGCCCGCCGATCCGCTCCCTGGGGCAGCGCCAGAGCGTCACGTCGATCGCCGCCTCGGTCGGGCCGTAGAGGTTGGTCAGCTCCGCGGCGAGGCGGTCGTGGAACACCTCGGTGAGCTCGAACGGGAGGGCTTCTCCGCTGCAGATGACGCGCGACAGCGAGCTGCAGCGCTCGATGTCGTGCTCGAGCACGAAGGCCTGCAGCATTGAGGGGACGAAGTGCATCGTCGTCACTCCTTCGCGTACGATGACGTCGCGAAGGTACGCCGGATCGCGATGACCGCCGGGCCGCGCCACCACCAGCGTGGCGCCGACCATCAGCGGCCACAGGAATTCCCACACCGACACATCGAACGTGTACGGCGTCTTCTGGAGGACGCGGTCCCCTGCGGTCAGCGCATAGGCGTCCTGCATCCAGAGCAGACGGTTGGCGAGCGCGTGGTGCGTGTTCATCGCGCCCTTGGGCTCCCCGGTCGATCCGGACGTGTAGATGACGTATGCGAGTTGCGACGCGGAGCGCTTCGCTCGCGAGGGTGACGACGACGGCTCTGCCGCCCATGACGCCGCGTCTTCATCGATGGCCACGACGTCGATCGATCGCGCCGCGGCCCGCGCAACGCCGAGCAGCGCGGTCTGGGTGAGGAGCACGCGGGGACAGGCGCTGGCGAGGCTGAACGCGATCCGCGACACCGGGTGCTCGGCGTCGAGCGGGACGTACGCGCCGCCCGCACGCAGCACCGCAAGGATCGCGACCACCATCTCCACCGAGCGATCGAGGAGCAGCGCGACGCGCTCCTCCGGGCCAACGCCGAGCGCGATCAGACGATGCGCGAGCCGGTTCGCGCGCGCGTCGAGCTCCGCGTACGTGACCCGCTCTGCGCCGAACACCACCGCCGTCGCGTCCGGACTACGCGCGGCTTGCTCCTCGATCGCGGCGTCGACGAGCCAGTCGTTCGGGTAGCCGGCGCCGGTGCCTCGCGCCATCGCGAGCACACGCGCTCGCTGCTCGGCGTCGAGCAGAGGGAGCGCCGAGATCACCGTGTCCGGCGCCTTGGTGGCGGCGGAGATCAGCGTCGTGACCTCCGATGTGAGCCGCTCGATCGTCGGTCGATCGAACAGGTTCGTCGCGAATTCCACCCCGCCGGAGATGCTGCCATCGCCGCGATCGACGAGATCGAAGTACAGATCGAACCGCGCGGTGCCGTCCTCGAGGATCTCCGGGATGCGTCCGGTCGTGCTGGCGAGCGCAAGCGGCGGCATGATCGGCTGCAGCGCAAGCTCCACCTGGAACAGCGGCGCGAACGCAGGCTCTCGGGCGACGTGCAGCGCCTGGACGATCTCTGCGAGCGGGAGCGACTGGTGCTCGTACGCACCGAGCGCGTGCTCGCGCGTCCTCGCGAGCAGCTCGCGGAACGTCGGGTCGCCGCGCAGATCGGCGCGCAGCGGCAGCATGTTGTTGAAGAACCCGACCGAGCGCTCCAGCTCGCGCGCGCCGCGGTTCGCCACCGGGGATCCGATCACGAAGTCGTCCTGCGACGCGTGGCGGCCGAGGACGACCGCGACCGCGGCGAACAGCGCCATGAACGTCGTCGCTCCCTCCGCGCGTGCGAGCTCGGCGAGGCACCGGCCCAGCTCCGGAGCGATCGTCATCGGGACCGTGTCGCCGGTGTACGTCGGCACGGCCGTGCGTGTCCGATCCGTGGGGAGCGCGAGCACGTGGGGGACGCCGGCGAGGCTGTGCTGCCAGAACGCGATCATCGCCTCGCGCTTGCCGTCGTCGAGCACGCGGCCCTGCCAGCTCACCCAGTCGGCGAGCTGTGCTTCGAGCGGCGGGAGCCGCGCGCGGTCTCCCGTCCTCGCGGCATCGTAGAGCGCGGCGAGGTCTTCCCCCATCACCCGCATCGACCAGCCGTCGGCGACGATGTGGTGCAGGCCGAAGGTGAGCATGTGCTCGTGTTCGGAGATCCGGACCACGCCCACGCGGAACAGCGGTCCGCGCGCGAGGTCGGCGGGCGTGCGCGCCTCCTGCGACGACCACGCCCGGAGCGCCTCCGCGCGTTCGGACACAGGGCGTCCGGTCAGGTCCACGTGGGTCACCGCAGGGGCCGAGGGAGGCGTCACCCGCTGCACGCGCGCGCCGTCGACGATCGGGAACGTCGTGCGCAACGCATCGTGTCTCGCTGCGAGCGCTGCGAGCGCCGCGTCGAGCGCGCGGAGATCGAGCGCGCCGTCGATGCGGTGCGCGAGGGTCATGAAGTAGACGGTGCGATCCGGGGTGAGCTCGTCCAGATATGCGAGCCCCGCTTGCGCGGGAGCAAGCGGTAGATCGCGATCGCGCGGCACGACCGCGAGCGACGGGCTGCGTGCGCGGCTCCCGGTCTCGGCCGTTCGCGCCGAGATGATCTTCGGAACCAGCTCCCGCAGCGTGGGCCGATGGAGGTAGGCGACGATCGAGAGCGTCGCACCGAGCCGCGACGTCACGGCGTTGTGGAGCTCGATGGCCATCAGCGAATCGAGGCCGAGCGAGTCCAGCGGCGTCGCCTCGTCGATGCGCGTGTCGCCGATGCCGAGCACCTCCGCGGCGAGCGAGGACAGGATCTCGCGCACGCGCGGAGCCAGCGCCTCCGGCGGCAGCGCGTCGAGATCCTCGTGATCGACCGGAGCCGGCAGCGCCTCGCGGGTCGACCGTTCGCCGACGAGCTCGACCAGCATCGGTCGCGCCGCCACCGACGGATAGGACGCTGCGAACTCGCGCCAGTCCATCCTCGCGACGATCGCGTATGCGTCGCCTGCGGCGAGCACATCGGCGAGCGCTTCCAGACCCTGCCGCGGTGACAGGCTGCTCGACGACCATCCCCGGTCGCGCGCCTCCGCCGTCTCGTGACGAGCGGACAGCCCGACCTCCGACCACATGCCCCAGTCGATCGTCGCCGCGGGCAGACCTCGCGCGCGCCGATCCCGCATCAACGCGTCGAGGAAGGCGTTCGCCGCGGCGTAGCTCGCGAGCAGCGGCGATGGGAGCACGACGGAGAGTGAGGAGAACGCGACGAAGAAATCGAGCGGACGATCCCGGAACCAGCGGTCGAGCGTTCGAGCCGCGGCGACCTTCGGGCGGAGATCCGCGTCGAGCGCCGCCACGTCGATCGAGGTGGCGGCGCGCACGCTGGAGATCGCCGCGGCGTGAATCACCCCGCGGATCTCCGGCCAGCCTTCTTGCTCGTGGAGCGCCAGCGCCCGCGTGAGCGCAGCTTCGTCGCCCACGTCGACGGCCATGACGTGCACGCTGGCGCCGAGTGCTTCGATCGCGCGCACCTTGGCGATCCGGTCCGCGTCGCGACTCGGTGCGCGCACGTCTCGCCACGTGGAGCGCGGCGGCAGCGGCGAACGTCCCATCAGGAGGAGCCGCCGGGCCCCGAGCTCCGCGAGGAAGCGTGCCACCTCGAGCCCGATCCCTCCGAGGCCGCCGGTCACGAGGTACGTCGCGTCCTTCCGCCAGACGAGCGGGCGACGCGGTTCGCCGACCGTCGCACGCACGAGACGAGGGACGAGCCGATCGTCCCCGCGCAGCGCGATCTGGTCCTCGTCGCCGTCGGACTGGATCTCCTCGGCAAGGCGCTCGCTCTCGCTCGGGAGGCCTGCCGAAGGATCGAGATCGATCAGCTTGCCCCATGCCTCGGCGTGTTCGACTGACAGCGTCCGGCCCGCGCCCCACAGCGCGGCGGCCGCGCCCTTCGCGGGAGGATCCGACCGCTGGGCGTCGACGGCGCCGCGCGTGACGACGAACAGCCTCACCGACGGAACCTGCGACGCGATCGCGGAGAGCGAGGCAAACATCGAGCCGAGCCCGAGCTCGCATGCCGCCGGGTCCGTCGCGCGATCGTTGTCCGGCGCGTCGAGCGACCACAGGTGGATCACGCCGCGCCATCGACCCTCGTCGAGCAGGTGCGAGAGCACCGCGCGAACGTCGCCGGGAGACGCGCGCCACCTGTCGGCGTCGAGCTGTGCGAGCGCAGGACCGGCCTCGATCACCACGCATCGCTCGGTCGTCCGTCGCAGCGCCTCGGCGAGTCGCGCGCCCGTGCCGCCGCGATCGGCGAGGACCAGCCACGCGCCACCTCGCCATTCGGCGCCGGCCAGCGCCGGTGCGCGCCGCCACGCGATCTCGTAGCGCCAGTGGTCGATCACGTCGCCGGTGCCGGACGCTGCGATCTCGTCGAGGTAGCGCAGGCGCGCGCCGAGGATCTCGGCGACGAGCTCTCCGGCCTCGGAGAACACGCGAATGTCGCCGTGGAGCCCGCCACGATCTTCCGCGACGCGGACCGCGTGGCTCCACAGGCGGCCTTCCGCAGGCGCGTGGACGTGCACGCGCTCGAGCGAGATCGGCATGAACGCGCGGACCGCGGGCGTCGTTGCGAGGAGCACACGGGCGCAGGCGTCGAGCAGCGCCGGGTGGAACCGGTAGCCTTCGAGGTCGGGAGCCAGCGCGCGGGGGACGCCGATCTCGCCGAGCGCCTCCCCGTCGCCCCGCCACAGACGCTCGAGACCGCGAAAACACGGCCCGAAGTGCATCCCCTGGGCGTCGAGCGCGTGGTGGAGCTCGTCGTCGGTGACGATCTCCGAGCAGCGCGCGCGGATCTCGAGCACGTGATCGAGATCGGCGGCCGGGCGCGGGACGAGGACGCGTTCGACGCGCCCGGCGACGTGGACCGTCCAGGCTCCCTGGGGATCGTCGCCGGCGCGGCTCGCGATCTCGAACGCACCCCCGCTCGCCGTCTCCGGCGTGATGACGAGCTGCACGACGTGCTTCTCGTCGGACAGGAACAGCGCGCGCCGGAGCTCGACGCCGGTGACCGCGTAGTCACCCGCACCGAGCGCGGGGATGGCGCCGGCGCACGCCATCTCGGTGAACGCGAGGCCGCACCAGACCGGCGCTCCGGAAATCACGTGATCCTCGGCGAACCGCGGTGACGTCCGCGACACTTCGAGCTCTGCCCGCCACTTTCCCCCCCCCGCATCCTGGAGCGAACGGTGGAGGAACGGATGGCTCCCCGGCGGGGCGGCTCCGGCGATGTCGGTATCGGCCAGCCAGTAGCGTGCTCGCTGCCACGGATACGGCGGCAGCGAGACGACGCGCCCTGCGTGGCGAGGCAGGCGAGCGAAGTCGATCGTCCTGCCGGCGGCGTAGAGCGCACCCGTCGCCGCCTGGATTGCCACCCCGTCCGGCTCGTCGCGTCGCAACGAGGCGATCGTCGCGCCGTCCTGCCCGGCGTGCTCGAGTACCTGCGTGATCGCCGCCGTCAGGAGCGGGTGCGGCGAGACCTCGAGGTACGTGGCGCCAAGCTCGGCGACGGACTCGATCGCAGCGGTGAACAGCACTGACTCGCGCAGATGACGGCCCCAGAAGGCAGCGTTCATCGAGGCGGTGTCGATCTCGCCGCCGGTCACGCTCGAGACGTACCGGATCGAGCCCGATCGAGGAGACACACGGGCGAGGCCGGCTTCGAGCTCGATCGCCGTCAGCTCGCCGTGGCCGATTGCTCGCGACAGGAGCTTGCACGGCAGGGCGACGACCGCGGCGGCGTCCTCGAGCGAGAGCGCCCCGGCGACGAAGGACGCGGCGATCTCGCCCACGCCGTGCCCGACGACGACATCCGGCACCACGCCGCGCGCTTCCCAGAGCGCCGCGAGGGCGACCTGGATCGCGAAGATCATCGGCTGCGCGAGCTCGAAGCGCTCGACCTCCGCGCCGTTCGCGACGGCGTCGGCGATCGACCACCCCAGGTGCGGAGCCAGCGTCTCGTCGCATCGCCGGATGGCCCGCTCGAACGCCGGGTGTTCGGCGAACAGCTCGCGACCCATGCCGGCGTGCTGCGAGCCGTGACCGGAGAACACGAAGCACAGCGGCGGGGCTCCGCCCGCAGGCTTGGTCCCGGTCGCCGACCGCCGCGTCGGTTCGCCGCGCTCGATCGCACGCAGCGCCTCGGCGAGCTCCCCGGGCGTCGACCCGACGACGGCGGCGCGGTGCTCGTGATGCTCGCTTCGCTGTCCGGCGGTATGCACGACGTCGGCGACTTGCAATGTCGCGAGGGCCTCGCGCAGCTGTCCCGCGCGCGCCCGGAGCGCCTCCGCCGAGCGCGCCGACAGCGGCAGGAGCATCGGCCCGGCCTTGATGCCCGGCTCGAGGCCCGGCTCGCCCGGCTCGCCCGGCCCGCCCGGCGGCGCGCCGGACAGCACCACGTGCGCGATCGTCCCGCCCATCCCGAACGAGCTCACGCCTGCCAGGCGCTCGCGCCCGCGCTCCGGCCACGGCTCGTGCTCGGTCGCCACGCGGAGCGGTAACGCTTCGAAAGGAATCTTCGGGCTGGGCGCTGTGTAGTGGAGGCTCCGCGGGATCTCTCCGCGCGAGAGCGCGAGCGTCATCTTGATCAACCCGGCAATGCCGGCCGCGCTCTCGAGGTGACCGATGTTGGTCTTCACCGATCCGATCACACAACGATCGCCCGGTGAGCGGCCCTCTGCGAGCACTTCGCCGAGCGCGCGCGCCTCGATGGGATCACCGAGCGCCGTCCCGGTGCCGTGGGCCTCCACGGCTTGCACCGCTCCGGGAGACACGCCGGCGTGGCGGTAGGCCTCGCGGAGCACTGCCTTCTGCGCCTCCGGGTTGGGCGCCGTCAGGCCGTTGGACCTCCCGTCCTGCGTCACCGCCGTCCCGCGGACGAGCGCGTGGATGCGATCTCCGTCGGCGAGCGCCCGGGAAAGCGGTTTGAGCACGATGATCCCCGCCCCCTCGCCGCGCACGAACCCGTCGGCGCTCGCATCGAATGCCTTGCAGCGCCCGTCGGCGGCGAGCATCCCGAGCTTGGTCTGCGAGATCGTGTTCTCCGGGCTCAAGATGAGGTTCACGCCGCCGGCCATCGCGAGGGTCGTCTCGCCCGACCACAGGCTCTGGCAAGCCTCGTGAATGGCGACGAGCGACGCGGAGCACGCGGTATCGATCGACATGCTCGGCCCGCGGAGGTCGAGTACGTACGAGATGCGGTTCGCGGCGATGCAGTTCAGCGTGCCGGTGGCCGAGAAGGCGTCGAAGTCGCGCGGGCGCGCCCACGACAGCTTGCCGTAGTCGTCCGTCGTGATCCCGACGAACACACCGGCGTTCGAGCCGGCGAGGGTGGAGGGCGGGATGCCGGCGTTCTCGAGCGCCTCCCACGAGACCTCGAGAAGCAGCCGTTGCTGCGGATCGACGTGCGCCGCCTCACGGGGCGAGATGCCGAAGAACAGGGGGTCGAACCCGTCGACGCGATCGAGGAAGCCACCCCACTTGCTGTGGGTCTTGCCGGGGACGCTCGGGTCCGCGTGATAGACGGCGCGCGAGTCCCAGCGCGAGGCGGGGACCTCGGTGACCGCGTCGATGCCGTCGCGCAGCAGCGCCCAGTATTCCGCCGGGCTGGGCGCGCCCGGGAACCGGCAACCGATGCCCACGATCGCGATCGGCTCCTGCGCCGGAGCCCGTCCGGAGGAAACGTCGCGCACGGTCGCGCTCCCTGCGAGGTACTCCGCCAGCGCCGACACCGAAGGATGGGCGTACGCGACGGTCGACGGAATGCGACGTCCGAGCCAGCTCTCGAGCTCACCGGAGAGATCTACCGCCGCCCGCGAGTCGAGCCCGTACCGCGCGAGAGGCTCCGTGGTCGAGAGCTCCGCGGGGTTCACGCCGAGGCGAGGGGCGAGCCAGGCGACGAGCCGGCGTTCGAGCTCCCGGCGATCGAGCGGAGCGCCCGAACCGTCCGCCGCGCCATCCCGAACGTCCACGACACGTGCGTGGAACGCGGCGACGACCTCGAGCGTGTTGTCGAGGAACGCCTGCCTGCACGCGCGGCGTTGCAGCTTTCCGCTCGTGGTCTTCGGGATCATCCCCGGCCGCACGAGCGCCGCCGCGTACAGCGAGAGATCGTGCTGCTCCGCGATGTGCTGGCGGAGATCGGCGAACAGTCGGTCCGCGTCGAGCTCACCGTCGACCTCCTGAACGATCACGAGCCGCTCCTCGCCGTCGCCGTCGATCGAGAACGCGACCCCGCAGCCCGGCCTCAGCGCAGGATGCGCCGCCTGCACCGTCCGCTCGATGTCGTGCGGGTAATGGTTGCGACCGCGGACGATGATGAGATCCTTGAGCCGCCCGGTGACGTGGAGCTCGCCGTCCAGCACGAACCCGAGATCGCCGGTGCGGAAGTAGGTCCCCTCCGTCCCGTTCACGAGCCGCACGCCGAAGCTGGCCGCCGACTCTTCCGGGCGACCCCAGTAGCCTTCGGCCACGCTCGGCCCGCCGAGCCAGATCTCGCCCTCGACGCCGTCGTCACGGAGCGCTCGCGTGGCCGGATCGACGACGCGGACGTCCTGCTCGTCCTGCCACGTGCCGCAGCCGACGACGACGCGCACGCGCTCGGCGGGGTGGTCCGGGGCGACGCGCATGACGCGGCCGTTCGCCAGCTGTTCGCGATCGAGACGCGTGACGATCGGCGAGGCGTCCCCGAGCCCGCCGGAGACGAAGTTCGCCTCCGCGAGCCCGTAGCAGGGATACATCGCCTTGACGCGGAAGCCGGACGGCGCGAACGCCTCGGCGAACTTGCGGAGCGTCTCCGGGCGGACCGGCTCGGCGCCGTTGAACGCCCTGTCCCACGTCGACAGATCGAGCGCCGCGCGCTGCGCCGCCGTCGTCCTGCGGACACACAGATCGAAGGCGAAATTAGGACCTCCGGCGAACGTCCCGCGCTCCTCCGAAATAGCCTGGAGCCAGGACAGCGGTCGCCTCATGAACGACATCGGCGACATCATCGTCGTCGCGAATCCACAGAAGATCGGCTGGACGAGACAGGTGATGACCCCGAGGTCGTGGTAGAGCGGCAGCCAGGACACACCGACCGAAACAGGGGACAGCCGCCAGGCGCGGCGCTGGATCCCGGCGTTGTGCAGCATGTTCCGGTGGGTGAGCATCACGCCGCGCGGAGAGCTCGTGGACCCGGACGTGTACTGCAACAGCGCGAGGTCGGCGGCTCCGGTCGGCGGCTCCTGCCACGCCGTCGGGTCCGCGCCAGCCAGCTCGTCGCTCGCCAGCGCCGGCAACCCCGGGAGCGCGTGCGCGATGGTGCCTGAATCGAGGACCGAGCGCGTCGACAGCGCCAGCCGCGCGCCGGCGTCGGCGACGATCACCGACAACCGTTCTCCTCCGCGCCGCACTCGCCCGTCGTCCGGCGGGAATGCCGGCACCGCCACGCACCCGGCGTACAGACATCCGTAGAAAGCGATCGCGTAGTCGAGCCCGGGAGGCAGTAGCAGGAGGACCCGATCGCCCGGGCCGACCTGCGCGCTCAGTCCCTGAGCGACGGCACGCGCACGCCGATCGAGCTCTCCGAACGTCAGCGATTCCCGGCGCCCGTCCTCGTGGAGGAAGCTGTAGACACGAGCGTCTCCGCACAGCTTCGCGCGGAGGCGCAGCATGTCCACGAGGGTCGCCGGGTGGGGGCCGCCGGCATGATCCGCTATCAGCTTCGATGAAGGATCCGTCGCCCGTGGCCGATTCCGCAGCGCCTTCGTCGGGGCGATCTCGCGCCCTCGGTCAAGCGATTGGTCTCCTCTTCGCACGAAAGGCTGAAGAGTGGCACCAGATCGCCGTTTTGAAGCCGGTTTTGATAGTGATTTCATACGATTAAAGAACCTTTCGTGGATTCTAGAATCGTATCTTACGGAAATTTCGCACGCTGTAAATTGAATATTTACGTTTGGGCGAGATCTGCGCTCAAGCGCCTGACTGCATATATATACCTACATTCACTTACTAATGCGGTCACCGTGGAGTAGCCGATCTATTGAATTTATATGGGATTTTATCTGTATGATATCGTTGCTCTTGACTGTTCGCCCATGAATTGGAGATATAGCGGTGCGGCGCGATACGTTTAAATCGAATGTAGCTGCGACAACGACTCGATCTCACGGCGTACAGCTGCTCTCTCTTTATCCCTTCTGATTGGACCTGGATGCCGATGACCAACGTGCCAAAAACCCGCGCCGCGCGCTTGACCGACCAATGCGCGCCCGCGACTTCGACCTCTCGGTTCTCTTGCAGCGCCGCCGCGCTCGCGTTGCTCGTCGCGCTGGGCGTTCCGGCCACCGCGCGCGCGCGCGAGGCCACCGGGTTGTGCGCCGCGGTGATGGACCCCAACAACGCGCCGAGCACGGACCCGCGGATCGAGCACATCTCCGTGGCCGGGACGAACGTCAACGTGCTGCTCCCGCCGCACTACCGCCAGGATCGCGGCAGGCGTTATCCCGTGCTCTACCTGTTCCACGGCGCGTTCAGCGACGAGGACTCGTTCTCCACCCAGACGAACGTGCTCGCCTTCACCGCGTCCCAGCCCGATCATCTGCAGGCCATCATCGTGATGCCCGACGGCAGTCGGCTACCCGCCGGGCGCGACTGGGTCGACGGGGCGCACCCGCAAGAGACCTACGTCATCAAGACACTGTTGCCGTACATCGACGCCCATTATCGAACGCTGGACGACGGAGGCCACCGCGCGAGCGCCGGCTTCTCCGGGGGCGGAATGAACGCCGCGGTCTACGCCGCGCGGCACCCCGAGCTGTTCGCCGCGGTGGGCAGCTTTTCCGGCTTCCTCGACCCCTACGATTCCACCGGCATCGGCATCGTGCAGGCGTTTGTCGACTTCGAGAACGATCTCTGCGGTGGCACGATCGGCCCCAACGACCTCTGGGGCGACCCGTTCGTGCATCCCATGGGCTGGATCGGCCACGACCCGGTCTACCTCGCTCGCAGCCTCCACGACATCTCCGTGTACATCAGCAGCGCGAACGGCGTTCCTTGTGACGACCAGGTCGACCCTGACCCGTTCCTCGTCTTCGCCGAGAACGCGGTGTACGAGATGAGCCTGTCGTTCGACCAGGCCCTGACCGACGCCGGCGTTGCTCACACCACGAGATTCAGAAGCTGTGGCATCCACCAGTTCTCCAACAGCAACCAGGATCTCGCAGAATTCTGGCCGCAGATGTTCGAGGCTTTCGGCAGGAAGCAACCCCGTCAATTCGACTACCGGATGGGCGACAACAGCGCGTCTGCGTGGGACTGGTCGTTCGACGTTGCCGGCGGGCGCGCTCCCGAGTTTCTCGACATCACCGAGGCGTCGGTTCACGGCCTGTCGCTCACCGGCTCCGGCACGGTCCGCGTCACGACGGCGCCGCTGTTCGGCAAGCACGAGCGCGTCGTCGTGAGCGGCCTCGGCGGCCAGCCGCAGGAGCTCCACGCCGACGACGCTGGTCGGATCGTCTTCGATGTGACCCTCAAGGCCCCGCATCCGCTCGAGGCGTACACCGCCGCCGGGCTGGCGGCCGAGGCGGCCGATCCCCACTATTTCGCGACCAAGAACGTCGTCTTCTCACGATAGTTCAGGGGCGACGATGGCGATCACCACGGCCACTGATCGCCATCACCATCGGCGGTAGCAAGCGATCCCGGCCCTGCGTCTCCGGGCGACGTCATCGAGGCAGGGCAGCGCCTCGGAGCTGGGACAGCATGGCGATCAGGTCGGCGGGCAGCGGCGACTCGAAGCGCATCCGTGCGCCTGTCGTCGGATGATCGAGCTCGAGCAGCGCGGCGTGGAGGGCCTGGCGCCCGAGCTGGGCGGCGATCCCGGCGAGCGGCTTCGGCGTGCGGCCGTACAGCGGATCGCCGAGCAGCGGCCAGCCGTGGTCGGCGGCATGGACGCGGATCTGGTGCGTCCGGCCGGTCTCGAGCCGGAACCGCACCACGGCCGCGCCGGGCAGCGGCTCGACGATCGTCCAGTGCGTGACCGCCGGCTTGCCGCTCGTGACCTTCGACGAGAACCGCTTGCGATCGGTGGGGTGGCGCGCGTGCCAGGTCCGCAGCGTGCCGGCCGCGGATGGCGGCGGCGCGGCGATGCCGAGGTACTCGCGCACGATGCCGCCGGGCTCGCCGCGACTCTTGGCCGCGAACGCCGCGCCGAGCGCCGCGTGGGCACGATCGTGCTTGGTCGCGACCATCACGCCGCTCGTATCCTTGTCGAGCCGGTGCACGATCCCGGGGCGCAGCGCACCGCCGATGCCGCTGAGGTCCCTGCAATGGAACAGCAGCGCGTTGACCAGCGTGCCGCGCGGATGACCGGCCGCCGGATGCACGACCATGCCGGCGGCCTTGTCGATCACGATGAGGTCGGCGTCCTCGTACAGCACGACGAGTGCGAGATCCTCGGCCACGACCTCGATCGGCTGGGGCGCCGGTACCGCGACGGCCACGGCGTCCCCGGCGCGCACGCGCTGCCCCGGCTTGGCGACCACCGCGTCGTTGATCCGGACCTGCGCGCCGTCGATCAGCCGTTGCACCGCGGCGCGCGACAGCGCGGGCACCACGGCGGCGACCAGCGCGTCGATCCGCTCGCCGGCCTGCACCGGATCGACGGTGAACCGGTGCTCGGCGGCGCCGGGTCCGGAGAGCGGTGCCTCGACGGCGTCATCACCGCCGTCACCCTCGCCGACGCCGTCATCATCATCGACGTCATCCGCGGGCGGCGTCATCATGCGCACCGCGATCTGGGTAGCGACACCTTCATCCGAGGAACGAAACACCATGAGGGGCGCCCCCTTGCAAGCTTTCTGGCGCCGCGAAGTTCGTAGGAGAACGCGGACACGCGCGCGGGCGCCGCGGGCTGGGTCCGATCTCGACCTCGAGCTCGACATCGTGCACGACAGCGGCCCGGCGAACGTCGCGCGCTTGCTCTCCGCACTCACGGATCTGGATGCGTGCTCCCTGGCGCGCACCGCATCTGGCGATTCCCGTGCAATTCTCAACCAGTTACCGAAAGCACGGAGATCTCTGCGTGAAATCGCTTGAAATCCGCTGGATTCCTCGTGGCCAGTCGCCCAATGCCGTGCGCGACCATCGTGGCTACTAGATTGCAATCGTGAATTTGTTTCCCCAGAACGCCGTGGCGTCGAACAAGGCTGAGACACTCCTGCACCACGGTCTCGGTTTCATCCAGCATGATGCACCCAGTTCGCCACACCTCGAGAACGGCAATTGCCTCATCAGTAGTAAAGCTGCGCCCGCTGACAGGCTGACGTGTGAGAACTACCAGGAACTCGCGGCAGATCTGTGGATCTGATGCACAACTGGCAGTTTTGCGAAACAAGATCATCGATAAATTTGCGGCAGCATCGTGACTGGGATGCGCTTCTACCGTTGCTGCCACGATGAGACTGGTGTCGAGGAACACCGCTGTGCTGAGGTCGAGCGAAATATCAACGACCATCGTCGCCGTACAGCTCCTCGCGGCGAAGCTCTCCACCGACCCACGCCGTGCCACCCTTCAAAATCGGGACAGCGAACTTGGCGCGCCGCAGCTGACGACGTCCGCGCTGAGCGGCCTCGGACACGACACGCGCACGCTCTTCTGGTGCGAGCTCGGCGAGCTCTTGCACCAAGCGCTCAAGGTGGCCAAGATCATGAGCCATACTCACAGGTTATCCGATGGTTCCGCTCACGGCAAGGTGCCGAGCGCGCCGAGTTTGGATCGAGCGCCGCCAGAGCGCGCTGCGACTGACGACCCAACAAGGCACACCGTCCTCCGTGCCTCGTCAACGCGCGCGGTAGGCGATGGGGTCTCGGCGAGCGGTAGCTTCCACGGCCGCTGGCTGCGAGGCACAGGTAGCTGAGTGTTGCGCCGGCGCATCCTGCATGATCCGGTGGTCCGCTGTCTCCCGCGAGACGGAAGGCCCTCCATCGCCGTGAGCGCGCGTGCTCGCGTTCTTCGCGGGAGTGGGAGCGGGAGGCTTCGTGGGCGTGCGAGCGAAACAAGACAAATGAGACACCGTCCCCTCACTCGACAGCACTGCCCGTCACTCGCCGTCGATGCCGTACTGGCGCAGCTTTTTCCAGAGCGTCGTCCGGTTGATCCGGAGCAGCGCGGCGGCCTTGGTCTTCTGGCCCTCGCACAGCTCGAGCACCCGCAGGATATGGGCGCGCTCGAGCTCGTCGAGCGACGGCACGTGATCGCCGCTGAACGTCTGGAGCGGCGGCGACGCCAGCATGGAGCGCCGGGCGGTGACATCGGCGACGTCGAGCACGTTGCCGGTCGCGAGGATCGCGCCGCGCTCGATCGTGTTCTCGAGCTCGCGCACGTTGCCCGGCCACGGCTGGGTGATGAGGTAGGCGATCGCGGCGTCGGTCAGCTCGAGCCGGCCGCGCTCGGCGCGCAGCGCGGCGTCCTCGGCGAAGTGCCGCGCGAGCTGCGCGATGTCGCCCGGCCGGTTGCGCAGCGGCGGGACCTCGATCGTGATCACCGCGAGGCGATAGAACAGGTCCTCGCGGAACGTGCCGGCCTTGGTGGCGTCCTCGAGCGTGCGGTTGGTCGCCGCGATCACGCGGGCGTCGACGCGGATCGCCATCGTGCCGCCGACCGGCTTGACCTCGCCGTCCTGCAGCGCGCGGAGCAGCTTGGGCTGGAGCTCGATCGGCAGCTCGCCGATCTCGTCGAGGAACAGCGTGCCGCCGTCGGCCGCGACGAACAGGCCGCGCTTGGTGGTGTCGGCGCCGGTGAACGCGCCGCGGACGTGGCCGAACAGCTCGCTGTCGAGCAGCGTGCCGACCAGCGCGCCGCAGTTGACCGGCGTGAACGACCGGCTGGCGCGGCGGCCTGCGAAGTGGAGCGCGCGGGCGACCAGCTCCTTGCCGGTGCCGGACTCGCCGGTGATGAGCACGGTGGCATCGGACAGCGCGACCTTGTCGATCGTCTCGCGCATCTGCTGCATCGCGGGCGAGTCGCCGATCATCGAGCCGTAGGCGAGCCGCTTGGTCAGCTCGCCGTGGGCGCGGCGGAGCTCGTCCTCGTCGAGCGCGCGCCGCACCACGAGCCGCAGCTCGTCGGGGGAGAACGGCTTGCCCAGGTAGTCGCGCGCGCCGAGCTTCATGCCGCGCACCGCGGTGTCGATCGACGGATACGCGGTGATGAGGAGCACGGCGGGCGGCGGGTCGCCGACGAGCAGCCGGGGCAACAGCGACACGCCGTCCTGATCCGGCAGGTTGATGTCGCACAGGATCAGATCGAAGCGCCGGCGCGCGACTACCGCCAAGGCGCCGGCCGCCGAATCGACCGCCTCGACCTCGTGACCGGCGCGGCCGAGCACGTCGCTGCACAGCGCGCGGATGCCGCGTTCGTCGTCGACGATGAGGATGCTGCTCACCGATCCTTGGGTATCATGCCGGCGTGCGTGACGCCACGGTGCGCAGCGGGCGCTCCGCGCGCGGTCACGTCGCGTGCGGGATCACGACCCGGAACTCGGCGCCGCGGCCGTTCGGGCCGTCGCCGACCTCGATCGAGCCTCCGGCGGTCGTGACCAGGTGCTTGCAGACGGCGAGCCCCAAGCCGGTCCCGGTGCCCGCGGCCTTGGTGGTGAAGAACGGATCGAACACGCGCCCGCGATCCGCCGGCGGCACGCCGGGGCCCTCGTCGGTCACGGTGATCAGCGTGGCGATGCCGCCGGGCGCGGGCCGCGCGGCGATCGCGAGCGCGCCGCCCTCGATGTCGGCCGCGGCCATCGCCTGGGCGGCGTTCTGGGCCAGGTTGACCAGCACCTGCTGCAGCGCGTGCGCCTCGATCGCGAGCGGCGCGGTCGCCGTGACCTCGATCGCGAGCGTGGCCTTGGTCCGGCGCAGCTGCGGCTCGAGCAGGGCGGCGACGTGGCGCAGCACGGCCGCCGGATCGCAGCTCGCGGCCGAGCTCGCCGCGGTGGCCGCCGCCATGCTGGCGGTCTGGCGGGGGGCGCGCGCGTACTCGAGCAGGCCGCCGACGATCGACTTCATGCGCTCGGCCTCGCTCGCGATCAGCTCGAGCGCCTCGCGATCCGGATGGCCGTCGGGCTTGCCCTCCTGCAAGAGCTTTGCATAACCGAGCACCGTGGTCAGCGGGTTGTTGATCTCGTGCGCGACCTGCGCCGACATCACGCCGACCGAGGCCAGCCGATCGCCGCGCGCGAGGGCCGACTGCAGCGCGGCGCGCTCGGCGATCCGGCGCGCCATCTCGTCGATCCGCTGGCCGAGCAGGCCGATCTCGCCCGGCCCGTGGACCGGCGGTGGATCGTCGGTCGAGCCCGACGCGATCGCGTCGGCGTGGCGCGCCAGCGCGGCGAGCGGTCGGGTCAGCCGCGTCGCGATGAAGCCGCCGAGCGCGAGCGCGATCGCGAGCGCGGCGCCGCCGATGATCAGGGTGTCGCGCGTCGTCTCGCGGGCGAGCGCGTAGGCGTCGCGCTCGGGCTGCTGGTGGAGGATCGCCCAGCGCAGGCCGCGCCGCGACTGGTAGCTCGACAGGTTCCGGTACGCGCTGACCCAGCCGTTCGCCGACAGCGTGCCCTCGACCGTCGAGGCGAGCGCGCGATCGACCGCGGGATCGGTCCCGGCGAGCGACACCGGGCCGTGCGCCCACGCGGCGTCCTCGGCGCCGTGCCGGTCGTCGCGCGCCGCGACCAGCACGCCGGCGCCGTCGACCACGACGACCCGCGCGCCGTGGCCGAGCCGCGCGTCCGCGAGCTGGACCCGCACGAACCCGAGATCCAGGCTCGCGACGAACACGCCCATCAGCTCGCCGGTGCGCCCGCGCGCCTGCACCACGAGGTGCACGACCGGCCGGCCGTCGGTGTACTCGGCGTCGCCGATGTAGCCGCCGAAGCTGTGCAGGCCGACGTCGAGGTTCGCCGGCACCGGATCGCCGAACTGGAGCGCGCCCTCCGGATCGAGGATCGAGAGCGAGTGGACGATCGGCACGACGCGGCGGAGCCGCTTGAGCAAGAGCTGGGTCGCGCGCACGTCATCGGCGGCGTCCGCCCACGACGCGGCTGCCAGCTCGACCGTGCGCCGCGCGTCCTGCAGCGTGCCGTCGAGGCCGGCCCCGAGCGCGCGGATGTGCGCGAGCGCGCCGCGATCGACCTCGCGCTCGACGTCGTCGCGCGCGCGCATGATCGCCAGCGCGCCGACGATCACGGTCGGCACCATCGCGGCGAGCGACAGCGCCAGGAGCACGCGCCAGCGCAGCGACGCCGTGACGCGGCCGCGCTCGCCGGTCATCGCGCCTCCGGTTCTGGGGGCTGCGTGGGCTGGGCCGGCGGCGCCGGCGGGCGCGTGAGCCGCTGCCAGCCGCGGCGCACGCCGGCCACGGCCTCCTCGGCGGTCGCGTCGCCGGCGACCACGGCCCACAGCGCGGGCTGCAGATCATCGAACAGGAGCGGCGTCACCGGCTCGCGCGGCAGCATCGCGGCGTCGCTCAGGGCCGCCTCGGCCGCGCGCGACAGGGCGGGCGCGGCCTCGAGCGCGGCGCGCCGGGTCGGCACCGCCGCGAACGCGTCGGCGAACCGGGCCTCGACCGCCAGCGAGGTCAGCTCGCCGGCGAGCCGCCAGCCGTCGTCGGGGTGCTTCGCGCAGCGCGGCACGACGAGTAGCTGGCCGCCGCGCGGCGCGTGGGCGAGCGGGCTGACCGCGATCCGCTCGCGGTCGTGCAGCCCGGCAAACTGCCACGGCCCGGTGACCACGTAGGCGACCTCGTGGGCGTCCCATCGCCGCATCTCCTCGGGATCCTCGCTGCCCGACGGCGGCGGCGGCGGGACGAGATCGCCGAACAGCGCCGCGAGCTTGGTCATCGCGCGGACGGCCCCGTCGCCGGCGATGCCGTCGGGCGCGGCCAGCTCACCGCCTTCGTCGCGCAGCCACGGCACGAACCAGTAGCCGTCGACCCGGACGCCGAGCGGGTAGCGCCCGGTGGTGGCGCGCGCGGCGCGGGCCGCGGCGAGCAGATCGGCCAGGCTCGGCGAGGCCGGCGCGGGGCTCGCGGGATCGTGGATGACCATCAAGCCATCGACCGACTGCGGCAGGCTCCACCACACGCCGCCGAGCTGGGCCAGCGCCGCGGCCGCGGGCGTCCAGTCGAGCGCCACCAGCGGCGCGGGCACCTCGGCGAGCAGGCCGCCGGCGACGAGCCCCGGGAGCCAGGTCGCGTCGATCCGGATCAGATCCGGGCAGTTCTGGGCATGCAAGATCTCGTTGATCACCTGCTGGCCGCGGGCGAACGGCGCGAGCAGCGACTCGACGGCGATGCCGCGCTCGACCATCGTGGTGTTGAACAGCTCGGTCTCCTGGGGCCCGAAGGTGTGGAGGAACCGGATCGCCGGCGGCCGCACGGCGGGCTCGCGACACGCCCCCCCGGCGAGCGCCACGGTGATCAGGACAACGGTCCGCACGGCGAGACTTTACCCCAACCGTCTACCCCCCAACCGTCTACCCCCCAACCGTCTACCTCAACCCTCTACCTGACCTCGGCGGACCTCGGCGGACCTCGGCGGACCTCGGCGCGCCCGGGCGGACCTCGGCGCGCGCCGGGGATGATATGACCCCTCGCATGCGCAGCATGACCGGCTACGGGCGCGGGGTCGTCGAGCAAGGCGACGTGCGCGCGACCATCGACCTCCGCGCGGTCAACCATCGGTTCCTCGATCTCAAGCTACGCGGCGGCCAGATCCCCGCCGCGATCGAGGACGCGATCGCCGCCCGGGTGCGCGGCGCGATCGAGCGCGGCGCGGTCTCCGTCTCGGTCCACCTCGTGCGCGGCAACGCGTCGGCCGGGCTGCGGATCGACGGCGACGCTGCGGTGCGCGTGTACCGCACGCTGTCCGAGCTCGCGGCGCGCCTCGCGGTGCCGGGTCCCGATCTCGCGCTCGTCCTCGCGCAGCCCGGCGTGGTCACCGGCGGTGACCCGCTCGACGACGAGGCCGGCTCGGGCAGGACGGCGGCCGCCGCGGTCGCCGTCCTCGGGGCACTCGACGCCGCCCTCGTGCAGCTGAACGGCATGCGCGCGGCCGAGGGCGCGCACCTCGCCGCGGAGCTCCACGCCCGGCTCGACGAGCTGGCCGCCACCCGCACCCAGCTTGCCGGGCTCGCGGCCGGCTTGCCCCCGCTGCTCGCGCGCCGGCTGCGCGATCGCGTCAAGCGCCTGGCCGAGGAGGTCGCGCTCGACGAGGCGCGGCTCGCCCAGGAGGTCGCGCTCTACGTCGATCGTGCGGACGTCACCGAGGAGCTGGTCCGGCTCGCCAGCCACCTCGAGCAGGCGCGCGCGCTGCTCGACAGCACGGGCGCCGTCGGCCGGCGGCTCGACTTCCTGATCCAGGAGATCGGCCGCGAGCTCAACACGATCGGCGCCAAGTCGACGACCGCCGAGATCACCACCATGATCGTGGGGGCCAAGGCGACGCTCGAGAAGGTCCGCGAACAGGTTCAGAACGTCGAGTAGATCGGAGACGGTTGAGATTATGATGTGCGGCGTGACGGCGAGCAGTGACGGATCCGCGCGAGCGGCCCAGCGCGGCACCCTGATGATCGTGTCCTCGCCGTCCGGTGCCGGTAAGACCACGCTCACGCGGCGGCTGCTCGAGGAGTTCGCCGGGCCGCCCCGGCAGCTCGCGTTCTCGGTGTCCTACACGACGCGACCCCAGCGGCCGGGCGAGGTCGAGGGCCGCGACTACCACTTCGTCACACCCGAGCAGTTCGAGCAGATGGCCCGGCGCGGCGACTTTGCCGAGCACGCGTTCGTGTTCGGCAACCGCTACGGGACGGCGCAGGCCCCGGTCGAGGCGGCGCTGACCCAGGGCACCGACGTGATCTTCGACGTCGACTGGCAGGGCGGGGCGGCGCTCGCCACGCGCTGGCCGGCCGACTCGCTCAAGGTGTTCATCTTGCCGCCCGACCTCGAGAGCCTCGCGGTGCGGCTGCAGAACCGGGCGACCGACTCCCCCGAGGTCATCGACCGCCGGCTGCGCAAGGCGATCGAGGAGCTCCACCACTTCGACGAGTACCAGCACCTGATCGTCAACGACGACCTCGATCGGGCGTACGCGGTGTTGCGGGCGATCTACCTGACCCGGCGCTACGGCGCGACGGGGCGGGCCGGGGTGGCCTACCCGCTCGACGAGCTGGCGCGCCTGGTGGCGCGCAACCAGGCGTCGGGCGCCGACGGCCATGCGCGCCGGCTGGTCGGGCGCCCATGACTCGCCGCTGACACGCCGATGACGTGCATGACGGGGCGGCGCCGGTGATGCGTGGGTCAGGCGCAGGTGTCGCAGAACGACCGCGCGATCGAAGGAACGGCCTCGTCAGCGGCGCTCGCGGGAACGAACAATTGACGGCAGCGCGTCATTGCGCCACGCTGCTCCTCATGAGGGTCCTTCCCACTGGGATGCTGGTTCTGGTGATTGTTGGGGCGCTCGGATGCACGAGGACGTTTCGTGCCGAAGCGGTGCAGCCCAACCCGATGGCGATGCCGACCGAGACGCTGCGCAGCTCGGAGAAGGTGACGATCGTCACCGGCGACATGGAGCTGGAGGCGCCCGACGCGCCCGAGCCGACGAAGAACGCGACCATCACGCGCAACCATCGCTACCCGCTGATCAACCAGGCGAGCTTCACGATCGTCTCGCGCGATCGGCTGCGGTTCCACGTCCAGATCGATCACAAGTGGGAGGAGTGGGCGGATCTCAAGACCTGGGATGTCCACCTCGAGGACGATCAGGGCCACGTGTGGAACCCCGAGGCGGTCGAGCACGCCCACACCAAGCTGATGTCGACGATGTGGGACCGCGAGCAGCGCACCTCGGTGTGCAGCAGCGCCGGCCGCGGTCCTACCGGCGCCTGCATCTCGACGATCGGCGTGCTCGACGATGGCTGGAAGCATCGCCAGACCTTCGGGACGCTCTCGGTGTTTCGCGGCAACGCCGACTTCGTGTTCTATCAGCGCGACATGATGCACGCCGACGTCCGCAAGCTGCGGCTCGTGGTCAAGCGCATGGGCGAAGCCTTCGAGTTCTCCTGGAAGTTCCGCGACGCCGTCGCGTCCGAGTAGCCGGCGCCGGCTCGGCCCGCACCGCTCTGCGTGGTACCCTCGGCCGGCGCCGCCCGCACACGATGCATCAGCTCGATCAGATCCTCTCCGAGCTCGCCGGTTACTTTCCTTCAGCCGACCTACCCCTGGTCCGTCGGGCCTATCAGTTCGCCGCCCAGGCGCACGACGGCCAGACCCGGAAGTCCGGCGACCCGTACGTCACCCACCCGCTGGCCGTGGCGCAGATCATCGCCGAGCTCAAGCTCGACGTCGCGTCGGTGTGCGCGGGCCTCTTGCACGACTGCGTCGAGGATACGTCGGCCACGGTCGACCAGCTCGGCGATCTGTTCGGCAAGGAGATCGCGTTCCTCGTCGACGGCGTTACCAAGCTCGGCAAGCTGCCGTACTCGACCCGCGAGGAGCAGCAGGCCGAGAACTTTCGCAAGATGCTGCTCGCGATGGCGCGCGACATCCGCGTCATCCTGGTCAAGCTGTGCGACCGGCTCGACAACATGCGCTCGCTGCACCACCTGCCGCCCGAGAAGCAGGAGCGGATCGCCTCCGAGACGATGCAGATCTACGCGCCGCTCGCCAACCGGCTCGGCATCTCGTGGATGAAGATCGAGCTCGAGGACTTGGCCTTCCAGTACCTCGAGCCCGATGCCTTCAACTCGCTGCTCTCGAAGGTGGCGAAGTCGAAGAAGGAG
>Ga0137459_1000106_pt1 | contig 28556 bp, 34 predicted proteins | sample EasRivERMGT700_2_FD_104908 | JGI IMG/M metagenome (GOLD analysis project Ga0137459, IMG submission 104908) | Soil microbial communities from meander-bound floodplain in the East River, Colorado, USA - East River MetaG ERMGT700_2 | ecosystem: Environmental > Terrestrial > Soil > Floodplain ...
ACACAACCAGCACCACCACCGTATGGAACTCCACAGAATCCATCATTCTCCCAACGTTATGGATTCCCAAACCCATTGCATGCACCCTCACCAGAACCAAAGCCAGAACTCAAGAAAATACCAGTTCTACTACTAACCCGTTGTGGTTGCTCAAAGGAAATAGAAATAGATAAGATAATCCCAGAAATCCGTGTCATGCTTATGGGAGATGTCTCTGGTTTCATGGTGGATGAAGTTGCAGGGGCAGACATTGCAGACTTTGACGTTGGCATTCGCACATTTCGGTATGAACACAAACGTTCGAAAAGGATATATTCATACGAAGATTTAGAAGAGGAATTCAATATCAACGTAACCTCATATTCTGTAAGACACCTCCTTGATATGTTCCACGCAAAGGGACTCAACGCAACGTTGGCAGCGGACGAACGTGCAATCGTTGTAGAAACACCTGTCTATGTGGAAATTGCACCAGAAAGGAAGAAGAAGAAAGATGTCAAACGGGGCGTGCAAACTAAGGCCAAGAGTTAGGGCGGGATTGGTGTTTGAATTCTATTGTGAAAACTGCAAACATTGGGTGGATTTCATCAACCCGCGGGAATGCCCGCATAGACACGGAGGAGGTCGTGCATACAATGCAATGGCTGATGGCATTGTTGAAAATATAAAGGAGTTGGAATTGCAATTAGGCAACACGGTTGATCTCACCGACGCCCGCTCGCGCCGCTCCGTCCTGCATCCTGGTATGCATCACGCAAATGTGACCTGAGATCCTCGTTAGTCCTACGTACTTCAGTTTTCATCAACTCCAACTCTCCACGCATAGTTTCAATAAACGTGGAGAGTTTCAGTTCTACATTGGACAACTTCTCCATTTGCTTCTTATCTGAATCATTGACATTCCCTGACCACCAGACAAAGATGACGATCACGCCACCAATCAATGCAGTAATCAACCATTGTTGGAAGCTAGAGAAACGTGGTTCATCCTTGCCCGTTCCGTTAGTCTGTTTAGGTGCCAATTGATCCAATGCTCCTTTAAGGTCCCGAAATGGACAGCTATCCTCTTCCCGCCGCTTCCACTGGCGCCGTTCCTCCGCCTGTTGCTCGATCTCCTTCTTTGACTCCACCATGCTGGACCTCTTTTTTCTGTACTCCATAGGAGAGGATTGGACCAATGGTTTTCAGGGCCACGCCGGCAATGTCAATTCTGAACTGCATCCCCAAGGTCAGGATGCTTGACATAGCCCGCAATGATCCAGCCTGTGCCTCTTTTATTGTCTCCGCCGTATGCACAGTGGCACCAATTTCACCATTGAAACTGGCAGGATAAAGCAACCCATTCTCCTCTCGCACGCCGGTTAATGCAACACCATGGTCAAGCCAATCCTTCAACGTGCCCAACGAATCAGTCCCCGGCTCTCTCGTTGCATGGGGATATGGTGGAACAGTTGCACGTACAGTGACTCCATAGTCAAAACTGCACTTCATTTGCTTCACCATCCCCCGCATGGTATCCACAATCAAGCTCCCGAATTCCTGCTGCAACAACGCCATGAACACATACGTTGTATCAAAGCGGAATCCAGGGATATATCTAATCACATTATCCCCATTCATATCCACGCTAATGGGGCCTTTGTAGTTCAACTTCTTCAACACCGGCTTGATGCGACCAAGGGATTTCTGAAATTGAATAGGCCGGAAGTTCTTGAATGCAAAGTACGTAGCGCCAGAACATTCAATCGCTGGCCCCACATTCCCTGCCATGAACGCATACTCCTGCACCGCGCCAAACAATGGGTAAATGAAATCCTCCCCATTGAACCACCCTTCAATCACGCAGTCAATTCCATTTCCATCACGCACGCATTCAACTTCATACATCGAATTCAACATCTTGATGAAGTTCTCTTGCCCGCGTAGATTGTCCTGAAACAGCCCTGCGCCAAAGACTAGATATCCCATCTTCACCAATGTATCAGCCATTTCACCAAACCCGCCACCTGTGAAAATAATGATAGTATCTTTGGAACTGCAAGACTTAATCATCGCCATCGTTGCCTTGCCATGAAACCTTGTTGCTGCATTGTCCGTTTGCTCATTCGGCCCTTCGATCAACGGGACAAGCCCTTCCCCAATCCGGCAATAGTCAGCAGTCAAGAACGCAACAGCATGTCCTTCAGCCTTCAACCGCATCGCAATCGGCAACCCTTCACCGCGCCAGGATACGACTGTAAAACGCATGGAAGCCTCCCTTTCATTGAACTCTAAAACGCATCAATCACCAGGAAAGAAACGGTTAAAGAACTCAGCGTTTCGCAGGAACGGAGAACTGTTCAAATCCACCGATGGCCCCATTGTACGGAGGAATTGCTGCAACTGATTCCCTGCCGGCCTTGCCACTTCTTCGGTCAAATCATACGTTGTCGGATTCTGCCATGACATCGACGGAGTTGTCCTCCCTTCTGCTGGATTGCCCTTGTAAATGCCACTCCACGGCCGTTCATTCGCTATCAATGAACCTGGCCCAGTTGGCGTCATAGGGCCACCACCACTCGGCCCCATGTTCAACAAGCGTTGCAAATCCTGCGGTACATTCACTCGTGGCCCACGAAGCGGGCCAGTATTCAATCCCATTGCGTAATCCGTCGCACTCCATCTCGGCGCCTCCCGGCCGCGAAGCCTATGCATAAGCTGGTAAAGCAATGGAGCTTGAAACGACGGTTCCTCCATGTAGTCTTCCATTGCAATCTCCTAGTCGCCTTGAAGGTAGTTCAACAATCCGAACGTACCAAGGGTCTGATCCATTGCATCTTCAAGCGTAGTTGCAGCTGCTTTCCGCCCATACTTGCTCAAGAGATGGCGCTCAGGGCCAGTTGCAGGAAGTGTCCCTTGCATCATGCGGGCAAGGATTTCATGCACGCTGCTTGTAAGATCGCCTTGCTTATGCAAGAGATTGTTCAAGTGATTCTCTGCATAAGTATCGCCTGTGTCCTGTGTAACTTGAATCAATTCAGGATACCGTCGGCGGAAACTATTTTCTAGCATTCGCATTGTAGATGGCCGGAATTGTGATGTCCCGAAGTGGCTAGTTTCATGAATTGCAGTTCCTACTGGATCAGGTGCAACGGGACTGATTATTGCATATGGCTTTGATCCAGTATTCATAATCCCACGAGAGGCTTTCCCTTCCTCCAGATTCCCCATCCAATTTTCTTTGACGAAATCCAACCATTCACCATGCTCCGTTGGTGCATGGAATGGAGCATTCGCCATTGCAGGAGTTGCATCTTGTATCGGCCCTCTTGCCCGTGGTCCAATGGCATTTGCAGCTTTCCAGTATGTTGGATTTAGATGCTCCTTCGTTAATTCCAACAAACCTTTTGCCAATTGATTCTGTCCAATCAATTGACCCATCGGTGTAGTCAATGCATTTGTCCATTGATCCTTGAACGTTTTTCCAAACAAGAGATCCTGCAAGCGCCGAAACGTTGATGGTTCCGGCGCCATGACAGAACCTTTTTGATACAATTCTTCTTCCGGCGATCCATACTGCAATTGAACAGGCATCTACATCCCCTTGTATGTCTTTTGGATATCCAAATACTTCTGCCTTGCAGTCTTGGGGACGGCCTTTATTTCAGTGAACTCTGGCTGCGACATGCGGAGCATCCGGCGCTTCAATCCAGTGACAAATGAAGAACCGAAATCAATCCTATACTCCGCACGAGAACTTGCGTTATGCTTCTTCATATCCGCGAGAATCTCAGCCAAGGCATTTGTATCTTTCTCCAACAACGCCTTCGCCATTTGATTCTCGAACTTTGAGCGAAGCTGGATATTGTAGTCCCGAAGCATTTGCTCTCCCGCTTCCCTGTCATATGCCCTTGACAGCTTTGCAGGGGTAAAGCCAATGCCACGAGCAGCGATGTCGGTCGCAGTTGCACCTGACACAACCGGTTCACCAGCGGGCGTCCTGAAGGCTTTCTGACGATCCAGCGCGGTTCTAGTTGCAACACTGGCTCCCTTGAATGCCTCTGGAATTACTTGCTCCAGGGCACGCCAAGGATCACCTTCCGCCGCAGCTATTGCCATCTTCGTTGGCCGAACGAGCATGAAATCTGGTAGCACTCCGCCAATGACTTTCGCCGCTCCTTCAACGGGATCGCTGAACATTTCACTTGGTACAACGTCCCCGTATCCAGCGGAACCGCTTAGATCAATTCCTTCATCCGGCCTGCCATAGAGAACACCAGCGCCATACGGCAATCCACGCAACGCCAACTCGCCAGCCTTTCCAAACTTTCCCCGCACTTCACCAGGGATATCAATCCCTGCATACCGTCGAGCTAGGTCAACCACCAGCTTTGCACCAGGTATTCCCATTGCACCTGCAACAGCTCCCATCGTTGCAGCTCTGGTTGAAAACACCTTGAAAGCATTCAACGCCTCTGGCGTGACTGACTTGCTTTTGATAATTTCAGTTGCTACCGTTTTCAGATCCTCCTTGAACTTGCTCATCATATTGTACTGGAACAAACGGAACGTTCCAAGTGGCGCACCCCATGATGAACGAATGAACCGAGGACGATCTGCTTTGCTGTATTCCAGGTTAATGTCTCTCGTGAGTTGCTTGGCGAATTCATGCGCTTTCTGTCCAGCAATTCCTTTATCCGCTGCAATCCTCCGCCCTGCAATATAGCTCGCCAATCGTAGCCGATCCTCCGCAGCACCGAAGAAGTATCCAGAAATATCAGATAACGTCTTGAATGCAGGAGCACGGCCACCGATCAATCCCATCATTTCCTGTACGTTGGGATTTCCAATCACCCCTTCATGCCGGGCCAGTTTAATCCCTGCCTGCACCGCTGGCGACAACCGTGATTCCTTGAACGAGTCCCGCATTGAACCAGCCCAAATGCCCAAAGCGTTCTTGGAATGTTTCTGCATTTCAGGCAGGCCAATTGTTCCATATCCAGTCAAGTTCACCAATGCAGACGACATCTTCCCGCCAAGGTAGAAGTGAAACAATCCTTCCCGCAAGGCACCAAAGTCACCGGATGGATTATAAACATCATCCGTGTACTTCGTGCCAATCGAGAACAATTCATGCCGTGGCTTCCAATTCGCCTGCACTTCCGCTAATTCAGCCGGCGTGAAATGGCGCCTGAAATTCACCGGTAATTGGTTCCACTTCGGCTGATTAACGAGCATATCCAACAACTTATTCGTGTCGTACTTGCTCTCCCGAACAGCAATGTAATGCGAAATGGAACGCAGGTAATCTGCCGTATTGCGGGCCAGGTCAGTAGAATATCCAGGCACTCCCTTTTGTTTCCGCAGATGTTGCACGAAGCGAGATGCGGAAACGCCAGACTGTGCAAGCAACTTCGCAACACCATACTGGGATGCCATCCAGTGTTGAGGCCCGAGTTGCTGTTGCAGCCACTGATCCACACGATGCAGACCAGCAAACGTGGTAACGTCGAATCCACGGAGCAGTTCTGGCGCTGTTTGTGCCAATTGACCAGCATTGGAAATCCGCTCCCCAGGACCAAGGTTTGATTGGATTTGCCCCTTTGTTGCTCTATGTGCAGCCTTGGATTCCTGTGTGTAATAGCCGGTTAGATTCCCCGCTTGATCCTCTACTGCAATGAAGTATTTCCCAAACCGTGAAAGTGGAGCGTAGCCTGGATGGTTCATCTGTGCGGTGGCCTGTGCTGCAACGGTTGGATTAATACCACTCATGACAAGCCCAGTTTCCAATCGCCGCAACGTGTTCTTCATCGTTTGCTGATAGGCATTGTAACCATTGATTTCATCCGGCGTCAATCCTCGTGCCCGCAGTTGCGCTGGTGAATATTCAACCTTGGCAATGGTGCCATCGAAGATCGTCGTGTCCAATCGTGGAGAGCGGGCAGCGAAGTATGGCTGCAATCTCTCCATAGCCTGTGACGCGATACGATTCCGCTTATCCATGAACGCCAGGGATTCATTCACAATAGGCCGATACATCTTGAACTTCTCTCCCAGGATATGCGGTATCGTGAACCAACGATCAATCTTCTTGCTTCCATCATCAATCATCTTTGATGGAATTTGCCCACCCGCCTTAAAATTCGCCATCCACTGAGCAGCATTGCGAGACTTGTTTCTAACCCAACGGCCAGCGCCAGCAGCAGCGAGTAAGCCACCACCCACAGCAACCGCGCCAAGCAATGCTTTACCCGGATTGAATACGTGAGTTGATTCACTTGTTCCATCTTCCCCTGCCTCCGCGTATGTATCGAAGCCTTCCAACGAACCTGCAACAACGCCAGCGAGTCGTAATGCTCCAGGCTTTGCACTATTCACTAGATGATTCGACACCCGGCTCAACAGGCTATCAGCTTCTGCACTTACCTTGTCTGCAATATGCGGTGACAATGGACGAGCAGCAGCAGCCACTTTCCGCAACCGAGCTACTTCATCCAATGTATCTTGCATGTCCTTTGCAACGTTGAATTCCCCTCTGCTTGATGCCACACTTCCACGGTTATGGATAAGCAACTGATCCGCCACGGAAGAAACAATACGTTGAGAATCCTTCTTTTCTTTCGCGGCCATCCCTTCCAGCAATGCACTTTCTCGTTCACCCATTCCCAGTGTAGCACGGCCTTCATCTACCTCGCGGGTCAACTTCTTTGATCGCTGCATCCGAGACAATGCTTCATCTAACAAGGCAACAGTTGGCTGTACTTGCTCAGGGGCAGCAATTGCAACTAGCTCCTTTGTAACAGGGAATGCATATTGTGGTTCTGTTTGCGGTGCCTGTCCTTCAAACACTCTCCCCTGTCCTAAAGCCCTCTCCGGGGTGAGTGGTTGCAATCCTGGCCGTGGCCATACCTCAGATCCCAATGGCGCAGCTGGCAATTCTGGACGTGGAGCGGGGAGTGCAATTGGGGGTGGAGGAGGATTCCCTGCCTCAATCGCCTGCATTGCAGATGGCTCCGGTCCCGCTTGCAACATCCCCGCTATTGTCTGTTGTGGTCTTGTTACAGTTGCCGGTAGTTCAACTTCGGGGATTCTGAAATTTGGCTCAGTTGGGATAACTGCCGGCACACCACCAACCTGCCGAGCAGGCAATCCGCTGAATGGTAGATTCTCTTTCGTCGGCCAATAGCTCCCTGGAATCTGGAACGGTTCCTGCGGCGTAGCGGTGGAACGAGGCACGTTATATGCACCAGGGTAATCCTGCATCGACGCACCGACACGAACCTGTCCTGGCAATGGAGCCTGTGGCCTGAACGCCCCACCAACGCCACCAGCCAGCGTACCAAATCCACCACCAGCCAACATCCCAGGGAACACTCCAGGCCATCCAGCTTCTTGCCCACCCTGGATTGCACCAAGCAATGAACCTTCCGTTGCACCACGGATCACTGCACTTGTCAATGGCACAAGCTCTTGCCCGATGACTTTTCCTGTGATTGCCTCTCCCGCAGCACCAACCCGACCAAGCAATCGTGGACCAATGAGCGCGAGTCTTGCGGGCAATGATGTGGGATTCAACATTGAAGCTAGAACCTGTCCTGTTACATCGGTTCCAAGCTCCAATGACTTCCGCAAGCCACTCTTCTCTTCCCGTGGTGTTGCACCAGGAACCTGTGGGCCAAGGCCCATTGTCAGATTACGGACCACATAATCAGCAATATCCGCCATCGTGCGGACACCAGCTTCCCGCAATGCACCACCACCATACTTCACATCCTTCTCCTCCTCCGTCATCATTGGATTGGCGTCAGGAGGTTCGATGCGAAATTGGAATCCCTGTTCTTCCTGTGGTTCGTTGATCTTGAATTCCACAGTTCAGTCTCCTATTGTGCGACCTTCCACCCCGTTCGCGTTTTGACGAAGTGGAGAGTTTGTCCACCCACGTCTGCGGTTGTCGTTGAACCAACAGTTGCAGAGCTGTGCTGTGAATTCAACTGTTTGGTCAACTGTTGGACAACTTGCTTATCCCCACCAGGCTGGACTGGCCGAGGACCACCTTCAGCCGATGCACTTCTCCTCTGTTCCAATGCCTCAGCAATCAACTGCATCAGTTCGCTTCCCTGCGTAGCAGCATTGGGATCAAGCGGATTCCCTGCACCAGTTTGCAGGATCTGCATCAAGCGAGTCGTGAAATCATTCGCATTCTTCCCGCCCATCAAATCCGTGCGCTCGCCCGCATTCTCTAACACGCCCTTGTGATAATTGCCAGTTTCCAGCAACTTCCCCCAACCGAGCTTTGTAGCTTCCTTGACCTTCTCGCCTTTCTTCTCTTCAATATCCAGCTCATGCTGATACTTCGATGGAATCCCTGTATCACCATAGAACTGTGGAACACCGGCAGAAAGCAATGCAGCTAGCATTGCATCACCAGGATTCATGCTCTCCAGAGCCTGTTGCAATGGAGTCTTTTTCCACACTTCCGTTCCAGCTCTTGCAGTCTGCTGGCCTTGCAAATCCAGTCCAGCCGAGGCATTCTTCAATGCCTTGGTCTTAGCTTCTTGGCGCAAACCAGAACGTTCCACGATCCCTGGAATGTTGAACTGCCCAGTGCCAACCTCCATCATTTCATCTTCCACCGGCATGAAGCGTTGGCCTGTTTGCATGTAATGCTGCATGGGATTGATCTGGGCCAATTGCTCTGCTGGCGCACCTTGGGCAACTGCATTCAGATACGCCAAGAACGAAGCCTGTTCCCGCCCCTCACGTTGCAATTGCTCTCGTTGAATCCTTGCAACATCTCCTGGCCCATACCCACCTGTTGCGTAGTCTATTGGTACAGACTGCACACCTTCAGTGGGATATCCACCAATCCGGCTTTGGCTGAAATCAAACATGGAACATCCTCCTTAATTCTCGCCCCACCATTTGCGTGGGCCATAGTCAGTGTACGCATCAGCCGGCATTGGAGATCCATTACCCAATGAATACAAGCCAGCGCCAAAGCCGGGAGAACTCCATGCCTCACCAGTTCCAGGAATCCTCGTTACACCAGACTGATATGGAGTTTCCCCATACGTATCCGCTGGAGCTATTGGCTGTGGCCCGGATGCAATTGCTTGCCCAACCGGCGAAGGCTGACGTTGCTGTGACCACCAGCGAGCATTCTCTCGATCCATGTATGCATTTGCCGCTGGACTGTTCTGGCCCAGGCCATAATTGGAACCGATGAACGATTGTGAAAATTCCCCTGGTGCCTGTTGTGGTTGCTGCTGTGGAAATACGAATGCGCTTTGCGGCGGAGGCAATTGCTGTCCACCCTGCGCTTGTTGTGATCCAGCATTCGTTCTTCCACCACCTTGCATTAACTGCGCGAGCAACCCAAGCAACGCAGCGGAATTATCTTGCCCGCCACCACCATTTCCAGGGGCAACCGTTGGCTGCATTGCAGCTAGCCCTGTCGTTGGCTTCCGCAGGCTTTCATACGGATTGACTTGCACTCTTTCAGCCACGGTGTCCCCCTATGCGTTCATCGTAGCGTTGAACTGATTCTGCTGCTGCATCAATTGCAACAGCTGCATCAGCGGAGACACCGACATACTGAACCGATTCTGGCCAGACTGGTTTGCAGCAACCTGTGCTGACTTTCGAGCCTGCTGGAATCCCTTCATCGTTTGATCTTCCTGGCTCGCATACTCAGAGGACAGGGTAGATCGCCCAAGGCCACTGAAGCGATTCTTCAACGCACTCAGCGCATTATTCTGCTGTGTGTCCAGATCACCCAACGTTGCATTCAACATCGTCTGATCTGATTGTGGGCCTTGTTGCAGCAATTGTGCAAGGGCAGTCTGGAAATCATACCCTGGCAATGGGCTGCTTCCAGAAGCTCCATAAGTACCCCCTGCATCCAAACTCTTGCCATAACTCATTGCTGCCGGCCCACTAATTCCAGCCTTCGCAGCACGAGCATCGAAATAACCACCTAATCCGCTGAATGACATTTCACTCCTCCGTTGGTTCAGGACCACATTGTGGGTAGTATGTTCTCATACATGCCTGGAACCTATCCCACATTGTTTCAATGCTTGCATGTCCACCAGTAGGGGGGCCTGGATCACCACCGATATTCGGTCCATCGCAAACTTGCGCGTCCAACGGAAAGGCACTTGTGGGATAACGACAATGCGGATTTTCAAACCCATACGTAACGCATGCAACAGAGCCATCTAGTGTAAATAGTTCAACCTTAAATCCCTGGAACAAATCAGGAGAAAATCCCTGTCCAGACCAACCGAAGCCTTGGATGATGCGGAAACCAGAAAATGGCGCGTCACTAATGAAATTCGTGCTTCCTGCCCAGATATGAGTCCTTCCATCTTCCTTCCATGGATGTAGTCCCGGATATTCATTCAACACCCAACAGGCCGAAACAAGGCTTGCACCACTCATTAATTCCTTATCCTGATCCGGCCCTGTCGTATTTGTTGGATTCTTTGGTATGAACTTCGGTGCCGATCCACTAGGTGTCGTTCCACCACCACCGCCAATATTGATTGGATCAATTGGCAACGGACCTCCAGGTCCATCTACCGTTGGAATTGATACAATTGAACCAGCCAATATTGTATCTTCAGTTTCATAGACAAACCGAAGATTATCGTACAACTGCTTACTCAATGTCCTGCTCCATTGCAGCGATTTCAAATCCAATGAACTCCCATGCAGATACACCAGAGATCATTAGCTGAAATCCCCAACCCTGGTCAGTGGGCAAAACCAATGATGCCCGCACGACATCTCCGGTTGTATCCAAACTCACAACCTGAGAAATTCCTGCAATTGGGTTTGCTGCACCATCCCGATAGATGTATGGAGTCACTGTTGCACTACTCCCCGCTTGTGGCCGGAATAGCACAATGAACTTCTCTTGTGTCCCCCATGTCTTTGTTTTTCCAATTTCCCCATAAATCTTTGTCTTGAAATAACCGGTATATCCGACGCCTAAGTCCGTCGTTCCGCTGAACAAATTCGCCAAGATACCATTCGTTTTTCCCACAAGCACCTTGTTCGGAGACTCATATCCTGAACAATACGCCGTAACGTCATGGATGGAAATACTACTGTCTGGAAGATAGAATTTCCATAATTGACCCATAACGTCCGTCGAGCTTGTTGGAATGAATAGGTATATTGTATGCTCGTTTGCAGACCATATGGCATGGGCGTATTGCAAATACGCACCATATGAATTAACCATTGCCCTCCATGCGCGTTGTTTCGGTTCTGTCAATGGAGGGAATGTCACAGCGCCCAATGCATTTACCAGATACGCCCCGCTGTAATGGACGAAAAAGATGCCATGTCCAATATTCACTAGCGCCCTTTTCGCCGTGTTGCCAATATCTCCTGAAACATAACGAGTCCGCCAAGTCCCTGGATCGAGCCCACGAACTTGATAAACCTCGTCCGCTGTGAAGATACATAGATCATCACCTAGCCCTGCGGCTAATCCTGTGATCGGTTGTCTGTTACCACCAATAGGCTCACTACCGCCACCGCCAGCAGATACAAAAGAAAGAGAAGCATGGGTGAAATCCGGATTAGACCAACCAAATCCATCAACTCCCAGAGACGTAGGTGCGACATATAATCTCCGATTCAACGGATGCATTGTTGCGTATTGAGGAATCCACCCCGTTGGTAGATTCATGTCTTTCCAAATGCCATCAGCGGGATCACGCCATTTTGCACGATCAACACCAGTGAAGATGCAGGCAAAGCCAGGACCAGGAACAATCAACGGGAAAGAACTACCAGCCATCCCAGAATACACCGCACTGGAATCATCCCACAAATATCCACTGCTAGTGAATTGCACTCGATGCCGTGTTCCATCGGGCCTTCTATATGCCCGCACAGCACGGATCGTTACACCACCTTCAACTAATGCCTCCTGCACTTCTCCGCCACGACGCTTGCATGGATGGGAATCAACATTCCTCCCCTCCACCCATTCAGCATCGTCAATCTCTGTTGGAGCAACAGAATCTCGTTCCCCTAACCAATTAGCTGGTGTTACTTTGATTGTAGAAAGGGCTTCCATTATTCCTTGCTCCATGAGTCTGCTGGTGGAGATTCCTTAACCCAATCATCAGCAACTGGAGATTCCTTTGCCCACGTATCATCAGAGAATGTCTCTTTCGCCCATGCATCAAGGCGTGACGCGAAATCAGCCAATATTGTATCCAGATTGACTTGCTCTCTCGCCATTGCACCGAGGACATAATCAAACTGTGGATACAAATTCCTGTCTTTGATAGCTGTTGCAATTAATGAATCAAACGAAACCTGCTTTCGGATTGTCTCCCCCATTTCAAATTCCCACATAAGGAAATCTGGTGGGAATGCTTGATCTGCAAGAACTTCATCCCTTATAATTTGTTTACAAGCCACGCTTGCAAGCAATGCATCCAATTGCACTGATTCACGAGCAGAATATCCAATCGCGTTATCGAAGATTTCAGAGTTCGCCTGGAATGCGAAATAGAAAAATGGGAGCAAATCAGTATTGCATTCATAACCAACAGTGAACCCTGTTGCTGTCAGAGTTTGCACCGCATAGCCAATATCGTTTATCCCATTCGCATAATGAAATGAATGATCTCCTGCTAATGAATTAGGCCGGATAATTGTAACACCAGTTGTCGTTGGATGAACAAGAACAACTTTCGGGAGGAATGGATCTCCCATTGCAACAGCCCGCCCGCTGAACACACCATTGCCAGTATAGGTCCCAAGGAATACATTTAATGGCTTTACTCGCAATGCGACATAATAGCAAACATTCCCCAAACCATTTAAGATAGCACCGGGACCACCGATGTTAAATCCATCCGAGTGAACGCCAGTGATATATCCTGCATTTGGAGCAAAACCGTAATGGAAACGGAACGTTGCATCGCCGCCAGGTATTGCTGACCAAAGATAACCAGTATCAACAGCAGCACTAACTATAACAATGATAAGATCAGGTTGGAAACCCACGCCTACAATTGATTGACTTGGGTTGCCATTCCCAGTGAAAGTCCCCATCTTTGCATAGGTTAATTCTTCCGCAATAGCTAGATAATGATGAACTTGCCCACTTGCATTCAGCCCTGCATTGGAACCAAGCGTGAACTTCCCTGTTCCTAACGTAATTCCCCCACTCGTCAGTCTCTCTGATCCTCCTGCATTTATTGCATGACCAGCAGTCATGGTTTTCATATGCTGCCAACAAAGTTGACCATGACGGAAAATGCAGACCCAAGCTGGATTGAACGTCAAATTCACATCCAGTGTGCCTGCATTTCCCGTGTATGTTCCAGTCACAACTTCTGGCATTACGCAGAAACTCCACTAATCCGAAGAGTGAAAGTATCGTCGAATGGATCTTTGCCAATTGGCAACGCCATCTTCAACCAAATCCCTTGCGCGTGCGTGGCGGTGAACACGCCACTATTCGCAAACGATTTCTGTGCCGTGTCAAAGGAGAATCCAGCTGGTGCAACGCTTCGAACGTTCCCACCACCATTCGACGTTGTGCCATCTAGAACAGTCTCCATCGCAAACGTCCAAATGTTTTGTGGGTCCGAAGCGATTGCAAGAATGGCTCCAGTCAAAGCCAGTGTTGCATTGATGTTCTTTGCAAAGATCTTCTCATAATAGTTTTTGATCAACGACGGATCAGATATCGCATTGTAACACGGAATGCGACATTCGATCAACGTCGGTTCCATCGTCGCAATCGTCGTTCCACCACCCGACTTGCGGATCGTCACGGTGCCAGTAGTTCCTGCACTCTTCACGGCCTTGAGGAATATCTTCATTGTTGCCACAAACGCAACAACACCAACACCGCTGAGTGTTTTCACTTCTGACGTCAGCACACCGTCATTTCCAATATAATAGATTGTAACGGTCTGCGTTGTATCAGCGGCAGAAGAAGAAAGCATTTCCAACGTCGTCGCCGTTCCAATTCGTGTGAACGATGGCTTCTTCGTTGTATCCATCGCACCACCGATATTTGGTGTGACTTCATCGTTTGGCATCACGGCGCTGCCGTAAAAGAGAATGTCAGTTAATGCGAGTGGCATTTCAATTCTCCTTATTTACGCAAATAGTTACGTGTTTCTCGCGGTAGTGCTTGTCTCCAATCACTACCATATTGCGAGAGCAAGCGAGACAATCTTGTCGGCCCTGCATTGTACGCAGCTAATGCGTAGTCAGGATGACCGAAACGCTGGAGCAATTCAGATAGATAACGAGTGCCAAGGGAGATATTGAGGAAAGGATCAGTTTGTGCATCCTGCACATCCTGACCATATGATTGGATCAATTGTGGCATTAACTGCATATGCCCCAATGCGCCGGCACGGCTGACCTTATCAGGCCCACCGCCTTCAATGCGAAGTACTCTTCCAATCAAGGACGCCGGAACATCATGTTCCTCCGACGCGGCCATGATTGCATCAGCGAGAGATTCTTTCTTTCTCTGCTGACCGCCCAGATATGTATCTGGCATTTGCATCGACTTCTAACCTTTGCCTTTCACACTGAAGGCATCGCAGCTTGTATCAGCCACCGTTCCATATCTTAGTCAGTGGCTTCTTATGTATCTTGCAACAAAGAATCATTGCACAGCCGCGATGAATGGGTTTTTCCAATATTCAGTTGGGATGATCCCTGAATTCCTGCGATATGGTTGAAGCGTGATTCTGTCATCGCTGGAATCTTTGTCATCTTGTTCCATCTTTTTCAGGTATCCACCGAACACTTCAGCCAATGCCTTGGCTTTTTCTTGCTCCCTTAAATGCAGATATGCAGCAGCCCGCAGTCCATAACGCAAGCAATTCAGCCAACGATCTGGAATGACTGGCGTGTCACCATCCACCAATGCCGGCGGATTGTAGGTATATATCAGATTCATCACATAGCTGTTTGATTGCGGTGGTGCAGCTATGAGAATGTTATTGTCGTAGACTGTGAAATCAGTAGGAATTCCATTCGGGATAGATTCAAGCCGAGGATAACGGCCAACGAAATCCGCCAAAGCCATTTCATGCAACTTTGGCGAATCAGAACTACCGGTATTGACGAACAAGACATGCAACTTCCGGAAATCAATTGGAAGTCCGTATTTATAAATTCCAACCCCGCAGGCTCTTGTTGCCCTTGTTGTGATGAATGCCCAATCTGTGTATGACAAGACAGTTTGATAAACTTCATCAAACCATATCCTTGCCTGCACCACCAGATCAGTCCTTCCAACTTCAGTAAGAACCGAATTGATGATCTCCAATTTCGTGGCCACTTCAATCTCCCTGGAGTGGGGAGGCCATCAATTGCACCTCCCCACTCCCCTGCGAGGAACGTGTGATGCTAGATCAGGTCCAGCATCACCACCGCCTTGCGCCGAACGGTATCGGACGCAAGGGTCTGCAACGCCGTGGCAACGACAACATCATTGATGTCATCCGTCACCGAAGCATTGTTTGCAACAGTGGCGAGCGGGAGAAGAAGTGCAGCTCCCGCAGCCAACCGATCCCCTTCTGCCACCGCCGTACCCGCTGCAACCATGTCAGCTGATTGATAGATCCCTTTCGTCTGGACCCATCCGCTGTATCCATCAGCGATGTCAGCCACAGGAATGCCAGCGGTACGCTTTCCCGCTTTTGCCGCAGCCGCAAGCAACGTCCACCGCTTGATGAATCCCACGGTGTCTGTGTTTGCAATTGCAGCAGTCAAAGCAGGGAAGAAATCAACCCGCAACGCAGTCACTCCCGTCACGTAGCTGATTTCACCTTCTGGCGCTGCACCAGCAGCACCGCCATCGTCGATGACATGGATGATGTCACCAACTGCAACCTTAGCGGTGACGAACGAACCAGACGCGCGAGTTGCATGCAGGGTGCTCCCCGCATTTGCAGTGATCGCGCCGATGATCCCGCCATCGTACATCGTCAGAGCATCGGCCACCAAAGCACCGCCGCTCTTGTTCTGCACATAGCGGAACCACCGCTCACCGAATTTGTCATCATGCTCGACACGCAACGTGCCGAACTGATGCTTTGGAACAAGCGACGTTTCGGTGAGTTGATCCATGAACACGGACTTTAGCATTTGAGTTCTCCCCTCATGCTATGCCCATCTCTGGGCTGTTGACGCGGATCGTTATTGCACTACGCGATAACGATGTCCGCCAGGACTCCCTGCATCCGGCTGTTGGTGATAGTCAGGTTGCCCTTCGTCACAACCTGTGCAACGCGGTCCAACTGGTTCGGAATGGGCTTCCAGTCGGTCATCATGAAATCGGCATTGGTGTCAATGACCAATTCCAGATACCGCTCGTTAAGCATGTACGCGGTAAGCGCAGGACACGATGGGCTGAACGTGAGAGCGCATCCCTTGTACTGCAACGCCTCGAAGCCCGCATCGCCCATGCGAGGATCATAGATCCGCATGAACGTGGTGAGTCCAGCCTCATACCACTCATACACCGCGCTGTGCGTGAGGATGAGCGTTGGATGGTCATTGCCGATGGAGCACTGGTTGTAGAGAATCCGGAAGTTGAATGCTACCGGATTGTCACCAGTGGGAAGTGCGGTAACAGACCATGTACGAAGCTGGTTCTGCCACCACAAAGCAGAGGAACGGTCAATACCACCAACCGTTCCTACCGTTGGCGTCTTGCTGACGAGATTGAGCAACCCGTCAAAATCCAAGGCGCCATTGCCCGAGCCATCTCCAAAGAGCATGGACTCGAACTTGTCCACCATGGAAAGTTCCAGGTTCTTCAACTTCGCCTGCGCCAGCGACATGATCTGGTTTTTCCCGACGTTGGTGGTATCGTCGGAGAACAACCGGACCACGCTGCCTGCAATGTACTTGTAGTTGAACTGCGCGGTGGTCAGCGGATCAGTATTGCCAATGTTCACAGTGCCCCCAGGACCCAGGGATTGCACCGTGTTGTTCTTGGCGTACATGATCGGTTGACCGATCCACCGGGCGCCAGTCTCACGCCGCACACGTTCCTTGCTGTAAAGCCAGTACCAGAACGGTGTGGCGTTGAAGATGGCATCAATTGCCTTTGGGCGCATGATGTTCCAGGTGGTGGTGTAGAGACTGTCCAATTGCTCAGTCAGAGTCATGGCTTAGCCCTTTCCGAAAACCTTGTCAAACACTAACCCGGCAGCGTCACCATAGGTTTTTGGGGTTTTCCCTTTATTCTCCCCCAAAATATCCGCAGGCCCGCTACCCAACTCAGATGGCGTAGGTCGTACTGCGTTACTGCTCCGGCGAGGTCGTTCAGCGTTTACCTTCTTCAACTCTTTTCCCGACGCTTTTTCAAGTCCTATTGCAAGCAGGTACAACGAGGACGCATCCAATTGCGGGTACGCAGACGAGAGCTTCACCATTGCGTCCTGGTAATCCCAGAAGTCCTCGAATTGCTGCTCTGCTTCCCGCAACTGATCCTTCAGTGAAACCTTGGTTGTCTCCGCACGCATGGGATCAACCAGTTTCTTCACTTCTCCAAGGATGGTAGTGACCATGTACTTCGCCAGACCTTCATTGTCCATGTTCTCGAAGTCTGGCTTTCCTTCCTTCGCCGGCTCTCCACCCTTGTCGTCCGGGCTGTCACCCTTTGCAACAGCCTTGAGGAATGATGGATCGGTGAGCAATGACTCAAGCGATCCAATCTTCTTCCCCATATCAGCAACCTGAGTTCCAAGCGTCTGATTGTCCTTGAGCAGTTTCTCCACCTGCTCCGGGCTCAAATTCTTCTGCTCTCCATCCACCACTTCTTCTTTGCCAGTTTTCGGATCAATCGCCATTTGAAGTTCTCCTTTAGCTCGCTAGCTCGTTGACCAATCCACGCTTTTTCAACTCACGCTTGTACTGGCTCCATGAAGTGATTTCCACTGGTGTATGCCCCAAATGCGGGTGCATGATTGGCTTGAACGTGTAAGCGTTCACCATTGGAATCCACTCCAACTTCCCACCGCATTCACATGGCTTGAACGAAGACAAGTTCTTTGCGATGACTTCGCGCACTTTGTTGCACGTGTCACACTTCGCGTCATACCTGGGCATTGTTCGGTCCTTGCTGCAATAGCTGTGTCATTGGACCCATTGCACTGGCTCCATCGCCACCGCCATTGCCACCCTGCCCACCCATTGCAAGCAGCGCGGCTAACTGTCCTGGCATTGCACTTTGTGGAGGAAGCAGTAGTTCTTCCGTTGGCACAGTCCGCATGGAATCGAGGAACGTTCGATAAAGCACTTGTTGGTTTATTGCGGGATCACTCCGGAAAACTTTGAATATCTCGATTGCCTCCTCTCTTTCCTGCTGCTGCGTTGCCGGGATCGTTGAATCCGTCGCAATTTCAATTTCGTAATCATCCTTCAACGCCGTTCCAACAAATGGAACGTTCCCGATCCCAGTTACTTCCACGAACCGTTCATTGTCCCAGAACGCGAAGATCATTGGATTGATCTTTGTTCTGAATGATTCACTGATAAGATCTGCCATCAAATCCCGACGCTCATCCCCACGGAGCATCAGGTTCTGTTGAACGATCTTCGCCTCTGTTGCAGTTCGTCGAGAGGCTTCAAACTCGCCCATGGAATTTCGGGAATATCCAATGATCTCCCGGATATCATCCCGGAGAACATCAGATATATTGAACAATTCCCGGGACATTGTAGGATTTAGGACATGGGCTGCCTGGTTCGGAGGTCCATCAACAAGGATGACAGGACCAACTTTACCTTCTGCGATTTGCTTTGCTTGATCCGGGCTGACAACGTTCTTGTCAAGTAGGATCTTGATAAGCATGATCTTCTTATGATCCAGCTCAATGGATCGCGTCTCGTTGTATTCCTTGGCAAGTGGCAGCAGCACCTGTGCATCGCTCACCCCCCAGAAGTCCTCCCCATCATCATTGAACTGCATGATGGAAACAGGGAGACGGAACGGCATGTTATGCTGGTCATAACGCATGAAATCTTCACCGCCCGCATCAGTGAACGCCATGACTACCCCATTACGAGCATCCCAGACTTCATAATACATCAAATACTCGTCAGTCTGGGAACCTTCTTCTTTGCGTTCATTGGGTGATACAACAGCGCCACCACCAGAATCTCCCGCTGTGGCGCCATCAGATTTCGGCCCCGCCAATGCACCAGGCCCCGGACGCCAATTGCTGCTTAGTTCCTTCGTTACCTTCTTGCTATAGATCGGATCAGCTTTCACATCATCCAATGGCCGGCGAACGCGGAATGCACACCATGGAGCTTCATGGATGTTCTTCGTTCCCCATGGAACTAGAAAATCCTCCGGCGCACAACGCAACGCCCATGGTGTATCTGGCTGGATCAATTCATGGTAGGAATACTTCTTCAAGTCCTCGTCAATTTTGAGGAGCGAAGTATCACTATCCAGATTCACGCCAGATTCCGCCAACAGTTTCTCAGCCTGTGCATCAACTTGATCATCCAATGGCTCATCATTCTTCGGCTTGTCAGGGAACTCTGTGCCGATGGAATGATATCCATGTTTGAGGATGAAGAGATTGAAACGATATGCATCCAATATCCCAAGTTTGTATTGCCCCTTGAGATAGTTCTGCCTGATTATCATGGAATCAATGGCAGCAACTGTCCGTGCCTTGATTCTGGATGATGGCGATGAAGCCCGTCCAGGTGCAACGCGGGCACTGATTGATGGACTCTTGAAATATAATTGCGGAATCATCGACCGGCCAATGGCGAAGATCATATTCACGTTCACGCCATCCAACGGCCGTCTATTGAGATAATATTCCCTGATTTCCCGCCATTGCTGCAACCGACTGTTGTAATCGAGATATTGCTCCGCCTTCTTTAGCCGATCCCGCCATGTTGCTAACAGCGCCGTTCGCCTAACCCGTGTTGCCATTTTATCCTCGCTGTGAAGGGATGGGGTTTGCAGTCCCCCATCCCACAGTGGCCAGGTTACTTCCGATTCGGGTCCGGATGCTTCACCGCTGATGCAGGAGCCTGTGTTGACACCTGCTTGGGCACGCCATCCCCGGATTCCCGATCCTTTGGACCTTCAATGGGGCCACTGAACTTTGTCGAAGGCATTTCACTTCCCTCCCTTCATCTTGGATTTCATTGCCGCAATGCCACGCGCAATGCCCTTTTGCACTGGCGCAGGTTCCAAGGGCTTGTACGTCTTTGGTCCTACAACTGGTCCCTTCTCAATCAAGGAACCAACGGACTTGCCCTTTCCGTCTTTCTTCATGAATCTAGGCATTGGGAACCTCCGATTTTGCAGGCTTCTGTGAATCCTGGCCGGCTTTCTTCTCCGCTTCCAGCACTTCAACTCGCTCAGCCATTTGCCAGAGCTGAATTACCATTGCACCGATGTTCTGTTGCAACTTCATGTTATCCATGATTCCTCCGGCTACGTTACGTCAATGATTGGTGGTTGTGGCAAGGCCGCAATAGCCTGCCTGTGTTCATACTCCTTCACCGTGCGCTTGAGAATTCCAGTGATCCAATCCTTCGCTTCCTGGGCGGTGGCAGGAGTCACAGCTCCACCAATGCCACCATGAATGGCATTACCGAGAGCTGCAAGAATTCTCTGTGCATCCTCGGCGGAATATGTGAGCGTTAAACTTGGCATGGAAACCTCCTATGCAACCATTGCAGCAGTTCTACCAGCTTCATAGAGATTCGTGCCATCACTGATCCAGTGAATGACAAATACACGCCCGCTAGTTGTGCCAGTTGCAAGTGTTCCAACAGGCTTGAAGCCGGAACCGAATGTGATTGTCCGACTCGTTGTCCCTGTTGTTAGAATGATTATATGACACACAGTTCCAGCGGCTGGAACTGTTGTTGTGAATGTCGCTGATGCAGTTGGTGTAACCTTCTTCGTCGCAGTTGTAGCCAACTCCATTGCTGTCGTGCCATTCGCAAGCAATGTATAAGATGGAGCATTGTTCCCCGGAGAACCTTGAATGCCTTGTGAACCAGCAGCTCCATCATTCCCTGCTGGACCTTGAATGCCTTGTATCCCTTGCCCACCAGTTGCACCAGGCTCCCCTTGCAATCCCTGCTCACCTGGAGGCCCAGGATCACCAGGAGGCCCCGGTGGACCTGGAGTTCCTCCAACAGACAGTTCGCCAACCTTTGTCCATGTTCCAGCAGTATGGCAAAGATAGATTCCTGCATTCACTCCATGCAGAATGCCAAGGTCATTGACACTTGGATTTGGCGGCAAGGTATCATAAGACATTATGACATAATCCCATTTGCAACGAGCGCAGCACGGATTGCGACGACAAGAGCATGGAGTGATGACATATTGCTACCAGTATCCAAGCCATTCGCTCCAGCTCCATAAGCATTCAATGCACCACCGCTTGCAGCAGGAGTTTGTGGTGTGGAGTTGTTACAGGCAAAAGCACCAACGGATTTGACTGTTCCATCAACGAGAAAATTGTTATCCCCTGGATCACTGGTTCCACCGACATGAAAACCGCAATTGGTGGAAATGGGTCCACTAATATGAAGCTGCAAAAGATCAACCACTGCACCACTATGGCCAAGGAACAAATCTCCAGCATTCTGATAAATTTGCCCTTCTGATCCAGTGGAATAGAAAGACAATGTAGGACTGACATCACCAGTTGAAGGTGTGCCGATTCTAATCTTTCCACCAGCAACTTGGAAAAGTTCGGTTTGTGCAATTGTGCCAATTCCTACGAGTCCTGTTGCTGTCATGTTGAACTTTGCATCAACAAGTAGATAAGTAGGTGCGATACTAAAACTGAGACTCTGACTACCGTCATTATACAATGTACCAATATACCAGTCAGTTGCACCAGCGTATGTACCAAATTTAACCACCGATCCTCGTGCATCGCTGGATCGAAGCAAGTTTAGAATACTAAATCCACCACTAGCGGATGTTGCAAGAGATAAAGCTGCATCAGCGACCGAAGAAAACATGTCAAGCAAAACTGCTGGTGCAATTGTTCCAATACCAACATTTCCACCGCGTGGGTTTAGTGTTAGTGGGAATGCATTCGCATTCGATGCATTATGCATCTGTATCCAAGCGCCCCACGGGTCTGCATCTGCAAAACCAAAATCAAGAAATGAATCATATGAAGGAATTGAAAATCGGGCAACTCCTTTAGTTTGTGCGCCTGTCGTTATTGCAATCGGATATCCAACCATTCCAGTTGATCCTGCAATATCTACAGTCTGCACAGGATCAGCTATTCCAATGCCAAGTTTCCCTTCCATATAAACGTGGCCGTCAGCATAAAAAATTACTCGATTTGCACTATTGGTAAAGAAATTTACTGCGTTATTGACGTTATTATTATATATATACCATACATTCGTTCCATCTTTGTCAAAACGAATTCCAGCATTTCCATCTACTCCACTATCAACAGTCAGATATGTATGCGTACCACTTTTCAAGTGTAAAAGGCTTTGTGGGTTATCTGTTCCAATGCCGATAGGACCAACAAATTCAGTTACACCACCAACATTGAAAGATACAATTTCCGCGCCACCAGAACCACCGAAGATCGCAACAACTGCATCACCTACTGTATCATCTTTATTCCAGAAATAAGCAGTACGTCCAATGCTTTCAATTGCAAGTTTCGTTGCAATTGGATTGACTGTTCCAATTCCCACGCTTCCATTATCTTTGAAGATAAATAATGGTTGGTTTGCAGAATTATAAAAGATAATATCTTTACCAGTGACAAGATTCTGGATAAAGAAATTTCCCCCCGTTCCACCAAGAGAAACTTCAGCTCCACTATGCGCAATTTTTGTCAATCCCAATGTTGCAGCATAGGAAGCAACAGGAGCTACCCCAATCCCAACTTCTCCTGTCGGTGCAATGATAATTGATCCACCAGAAGCATTCGTCGCCAAGCGCAATCCATGCGCACCGAAGGTTCCTATCCAATAGTCCAATGTCCCTGATGAATAACTATACAGGCCAAGACTCGCCCCAGATAATGAATTTAGGGTTAACCCATACCCACCGGCAGGATGCCCAATAACCAATGGGCCTGTCATTGCTCTTGAGCCATCGACCAATACATATCCTGCCAAAGCCGCAGCTAAATCTTCTGGGGACACTCCGCCACCAGCAGATGAAATTTGCGCTTGGGCAAGACCAATGTTACTCATTGCAATGACCTTTTGAACCACTGAACGAAGCGATCCCACCAACTAGCCGGCTTCCTGTATGCAGATTGGCCCAGGGGATCTTTCCATATATATGGCAAGCCATAATAGATTTCAAAGATTTTCAAGAATTGCAAGGGAACGTTCTTGGCCGTTAGTTTGTTGTATTCGAATTCCCACCATTCATGTTCATGGATTTTGATTTGAATATCCCCACTCACAGCTTCGCCAAGGATCTTGATTACATGATCCAAGTTCAACTTGCTATGGTCTTTTGCGGGAATGGATAGACAGGACAACGGAGTCGCTAATGGAACTAACGACACATGCGGGAAGGGATAACGGATCGCCGCAAGCATTGCACGAAAAACATCTTGCATATCTTTCATGCCAATAACCCTATCACTTCTGCCGGCCCCGTTCCTTCACTTGCCCGAAGCCAACCACATTTGTCCGTTGCGAATTTAGAAATATTCCAGGAGAACGAACCACCGGCTTTTATTGTATGAAATGTGGCTGCATTCTCCTTAGTACGGAATTGCATTGATTCGTCAGCCCTATTCTGCACGATCACAGTTTTCACAGGACCAACGAATATGATCTCTGTGTCTGCAATCGTCGATAGCGTGAGATTCAGGATCTCTTCTTGTGCTATCATTGGTGATCTCTCCAGTATTCATACCAACAACGGAGCCAAGCAATGACTTTTACGGTGTCACGCCAAGCTGGCTTGGGTCCACAGCCTGGGGTAAAGGGTAGCCGATTTCCCCTTTGTTGGTATATCCACTGTATTGCACGCTAGTAGGATCATTGGCAAATTTCAAGTTCCACGCCCGCACCCTGTAACAGTAGTAGTTTCCTGCGGCCGTTGTAGCGTCCAGATACGTTTTGATGTTCTGTCCAACATCACCGATCTTCGTGAACGCATCCGGTGCAGTACAACGTGCAACCATCCGCTCGATCTGGAAACCGCTTTCGTTGTTTGAGTTGTCCAGCCAATCCAGCGTAGCTGCAACTCCCTGCGTGGCGAACAGCAGCCACATGGCGAAGAACAGGACAACCAACAGCACAATCCGCGCAATCATGTGCAATCCTTTTTCTGGCACTTCACACCGCCTTTCTACGCATTGAAGGTTTACAGCTAGTGGCCTCACGGTCTGGATTTGCTGAATTCGATCCACATCAGGATGCATCCAACGACCATCAAGATCGCCCCGGCCATTGGGGCTTGCTTGAAGTTCGTTGCGAGGGGGAGAGCTACCCAAATGGTAATTCCTGTCCACATCAACAGAGTTCCCATTGCGACCCCCTATTCAGGTCTAAGGATTGACCGTGCAGCGTCCGGGATTGCTTCAAGACATTCTTTGTAATTCGGTGCTTTTGCACCATAGGCGCCGACGTAAAGCATACTAACGTCAGCGTAGGGGCGGGAGTTTCCACGCATGTAGAAACAGCCGTTGGCATTGAGTTCTTTTGTTTGTATCGCCCACTCTTGCATGCTCGTTGCTTGATATGAAGTTGCCATTGTGCAACCAACGAAGGATAGACAGATCAATGCAAGGATCAAGAACTTCATCATGCACGTCCTTTCAATGGTGGGGCTATTTTCAGCAATTCCTCCAATGTCATTTCCCGCGGTCCGCTTTGATTCCATATCCACGGTGATTTTGGGTTCCTGCTTGCATTCCCCTTGCGCTCCAATTCTTCCATGATGGATTCCAGGGAGAATGGATCATTGATCGTTGTTTCAGTTCTTGTTGGATACTTTGCCATTTGCACAGCATAGGCAAGAGCATCCAGAAGGTCATAGTGTTCAATGGCTGGAAACCACGCTAGTTCTTTTATCAAATCCTTATATTCCCGCTTGATAAAGATCCTACCGCTAGCGAATACCGGTTGCAAGATCCCACTCACCCGCGCGCTCTTCTTCTGTGTCGTTATTGGCTTCAGCTCTTGTACGTTGAAACTGATATTGTACTTCCTCATTGCTTCCCGTAATGGATAAGTGAGGATTTTCTGGAACGCAACGAATTCAATTCCAACCCGGCTTTTCCACACCATATGCTGCCGGATGATCTCCTCTATCAATTCGTCCGTTCCAAGATTAGCTTTTCGTGCCTCAAGCACATATATGTTGCGCTCCGCATCAGTGCCAACAGTTGCAATTGCTGAAAACGAATCTCCACGGCCAGTAGCTGGATCGACAGCAGTAAAGCAACGGAGATGCAAAGGAGCAATTTCGTAGTACCTGTTCCAATCAGGGAGGAAGGATCTGGAATCTTCATGCGTTGGATTGTTGAGGTACTGGCACGAAAAAATGAACGGACCTTGATCCTCCAAGATTGCATTAAGATGATCCAAGGTGAATTCATCTTCCCCTAGTCCATTCGTTGGGAATATCGCTTTCCCATCTTCAATCGCTGATCGTACAATGCACTCATACGCAAATGGATTGCTGTTCCCCAAAGTCTGTTTGCTGGAATTGTCAAGGATATGTTGGATGAGGTCATTATGACTCCAGCGCGTCCCAATGATCGTATCAATACCCCGAGCTGGAGATACGAAAAGAGAATATGAGTGCTTGTGGAAATCAACAACTTTCTGCATTTGCTCTGGATAGAGGATGTGATCTTCATTAACGAGGTCATCCTTTATCAGTTCATCATAGTGCCGGCTGACCGCGCTACCTCCAATTCCAATGCTCTCAATAGACGCCTCTGAATACGTCTTTGGACGGACAATTTCCATCTCCGTCGTATTCCACCGCACCTTCCCGAAATCCGGGATGAGTTCTGGAAAGAGCCATTGAAAGATCGCATTCTCTTCAAAGACACTCTGGATCTCTCGCAGGAACTTTGCAGCGTTAGTCGCCGTTGCACTTATAATAAGGATTCGTTGGTTCGGATCGTTCAGCAACTTCCACGTTGGGTACGCCTTCGTTGCCACTGTTGACTTGTAATGTCCCCGCGGCCACACAATCAACCGGCGGCGAATATCCTGGCGTTGGAGGGTCTGGCATAATGGCTTGTGCAGGTATCGTGTCATCTTGTCGTATCCAAGCACCGCCGTTGACAGGAAGAACAAGCTCTGCTTGCATCGTTGGCGCAGCATCAACCGCAACTTCTCCGCTTTCCCCGCATTCAGTCGTGACATCCCGTCCGTTATCATCTCCGGGGTCATTGAGTCTATCAGCGACTGCTTGTAGTAGGGATTGGTTGACGTGGCCATTGGATCTCCCTGCCGTTGGTGTAACATCATGCTCGGTCAAGCCATCTGCTGCAATATCTGCAATGAGCAACCGTTCCAGTCGCCCAAGGAACTTCTCATCAATAAGTATCGTTCGTTGCAATTTTTCAACCTTCTGAATGGGTGAAATTCCATTCATCCCCAATCCACCCATGATCGCCTTCAACTTCACGCCTTCATTCTGGCTCTCCAACGCTATTTGCAACAAGCCATCAACCAGAAATGGCGAAGCAGACATTAAACGATCACGTGTAACTTCCACGTCCCGCTCCATGCCTTCACCGAATTGTTGAATTTCCAATTGTGCTTCAGGACTATTGAGGATCTTATAAACGGAACCAGGACTCTTGTGGACAACCTTGGCTATGCGATACGGTGAGAACCCCTGCAAGAACAATGAAATCACAACTTCACGATCCCTTTTATTGACAAGAGACCATGTTGGATTTTGATCCCAATCTCTACTGGAATCAATAACCGGCGGTGCTGGCAATGCTTCACTTCTTTCCATCACACCCCCGGCTAACCACGATAAACATTGGAGATTTCATTGTCACCGCAACAGCTCTCGGTGCAACATCGGGGCAAACCACGCCCCTCATAATTGCAGCCGTCATTCCTTTGAACCTCTCCATAATCTCTCGGTTCGACATGGCCGTCTCCATCAATGCAAGAATGGCAATATCGGCCTGAACGGTCGGGGTAAATATAGCACAAAGCAAGGGGCTGTCAAGGGGTAAAGTGGAGAAAAAGGAAACTATCATTCTATACTTCTTAGTCACTCTATACATTTCCCTAGAATGACTAAAGTGTTTTGCAATGGCGCGGATATTGGAGAGCCTATAGTAAGAGAGAGGGCATGGCCCTGGGGGGTGGGTGGTCCCTGCCGTGGCATTGGTGCGCCATTGAACTAGTACCATGTGCAATAGGCCACCATTGTAGTATGATATCAAGTGAAATGAAATTTCTCTGGTATGAAATGGATTTTTTCAGGGAAGGATCGAAACGATATCGCGGCGGCGTGCTATGGTGACGAGCTACGTTAGCAGGATGGGGAAAAGGAAAGGGCCAGACGGTGGTTTGTCTGGCCCCTTGTTACGCTAGGTCAACAGCGGACCGACCTAGCTAGGTTATTGGGGACTTATTTCTTGGCGCCAGCCATGATGGACCGCGCAACCTCTTCCGTGCAACCGAATTGCGCCATCATGCCCTTGACCAGTTCGGGGACGTCAAACTTGGCCTTGCCCGTTCGTGTCCCATGCGCCACGTGCAAGGAATTGCGCGCCGCTTGCAATGACAGGTTTTTGCCGTATGCATTGGCATACTGCAAAACGACATTTTCCTTGACTGTGCCATCGGGATTGTAAACGTTCATCGCTTTCGCGGCGGCGGCGTCGGTCTTGTAAATCTTGTAACTTCCCTTGCCCTGATACTTGACCACCTTGTCGTCGTCGCCCTTGATACCGACCTCTACATCCGTTTGAAATTCCGTGAAGTCCGGCGTGTCTTGCAGGATGGTATCCTCAGCCTTTTTCTCGTCGGTTGCCATTGCAGTCTCGCTTTCGATTGTTACTGGTTGCTATTGGTTGACAGTGTTAGTGGATTCGCTCCGCTTTGCCGTTGCGTCTGTTCGCTTTCCTTTCTGGCCCTTGGCCCGTTCGGCGGTTTAGTTATCGTCCCAATCGGGATTGTAGTACAAGGGGCAATGGCAAAAGCAACAGGTCTTGTGCATTTCAGCGAAACTTTGCCGGATGGGGAAATATGGTTCGCTTGCTACAATGGTTTGAGCATTTCCGCATTCATGGTGCAAGAACCTATCACGCCTAGTTACCAGGATTCCCTTGCCGATGTAAAACCCGTGGCCGTTCCATATTCTAGGTCTTGCCATTCCTTCCCCCTTTCCCTGCCGGTTTCCCCCCTCGCCTTTAATATGGTACGCCAGACCATTTTCCGCAAGGGGCCAGAGCCATTTATTTTCGCTTTTCGCCAATTATTTTTCAGCGTCCTGCCGGTTGCGTTTCCCTGACATATTGGCTGGCGACGTTGACCGTTTGAAATTTGGAGGATTGCAATTTCTCAAAGGT
>Ga0137459_1000107_pt1 | contig 28449 bp, 20 predicted proteins | sample EasRivERMGT700_2_FD_104908 | JGI IMG/M metagenome (GOLD analysis project Ga0137459, IMG submission 104908) | Soil microbial communities from meander-bound floodplain in the East River, Colorado, USA - East River MetaG ERMGT700_2 | ecosystem: Environmental > Terrestrial > Soil > Floodplain ...
ACCCGCTGATGTCCTGCAGCCAGATCAGCGGCAGGCCGTCGTCGTTGCACGCGCGCGAGAACGCGCTGATCTTGGCGATCCCGGCGCGGTAGAGGATGCCGCCCGGGCGCCGCCGCGCCGGATCCTCCGGATCGCCGACCAGGCCCTGGCGGTTGATCACGAAGCCGGCGTAGAGCCCGGCGACCCGGCCGACGCCGCAGATCATCTCCTCGCCGACCTCGGGCATGACCTCCCAGAACAGCGACTGATCGACCAGCCGCGCCAGGACCTGGAACGCGTCGTACGCCTCGCGGTGATCGACCGGCAGGAGGCCCGCGAGCTCGCCGGCCGGGAACCTGGGATCGAGCGCCGCGAGGTCGCCGCGGTAGAAGTCGGCGCCCGACGACGGCAGCCGGGTGACGTCGCGCCGGATGCACGCGATCAGGGTCTCGTCGTCCGGGACCCGGACGTCGGCGCAGCCCGACTCGTGGACGTGGACCTCGGGGCCGCCGATGTCGAGCGAGGTGATCTTCTGGCTCTTGGCGCCCTTGATCAGCGCGGCGCCGGCGATGACCATGTACGCCTGCTCGGTCATGTACACGCGATCCGAGATGATCGGCATGTAGCCGCCGCCCGCGATGCAGTCGCCGAACACGCCCGCGATCTGCGGCACGCCGCCGGCCGACAGCAGGCTGTTCATCTTGAAGATGTGGCCGGCGCCGCGCGCGCCCGGGAAGCTCTTGCTCTGCTCGGGCAGGAACAGGCCGCTGCAGTCGACCAGGTAGATCGTCGGGACGCGCAGCCGCAGCGCCATCATCTGCGCGCGCTGGATCTTCTCCGGCGTGCGCGGCCACCACGCGCCCGAGGCGACCGTGTTGTCGTTGGCGATCACCATGCACCAGCGGCCCTCGACGCGCGCGAACGCGGTGACGACGCCGGCGCCGGGCGACTTCTGGTCGCCGGGGAAGACCTCTCCGTAGTTGACGAACGTGCCGACCTCGAACGTGCGGGTCCCCGGGTCGGCGAGCCGGACCAGGCGCTCGCGCGCGGTCAGCTTGGCCTTCTTGTGGACGCGCTCGACGTACGCTGGGCCCCAGCCTGCAAGGACCTCGCGCCGCCGGTCGCGCAGCCGCTGCTCGAGCGTGCCGAGCGCCGCGCGCTGCTCGTCCGCGGTGCGCTCGTCGACGAGCTTGGTGAGCGGGTCACCGATCGGAACCAGCGGGACAAACGCCATCGCCCGGCACGCTAGCAGAACGCCGTGGCGCGGGCTTCGTCGCCCGGAGGATGATCGCGATCACGACGGTTGGCGCCCGCGGAGCGCGACCTGAGCGGCCCTCGCTGCGTATAGTCGGCGCCCAACGAGATGGAGGCAGTTTCGATGCGAGCTCAACTACTGGCGCTGGTCCTGTGCGTGATCGGCTGCGCGAAGCAAGGTGTCACCCCGGGGCCGAAGGAAGGCATGGATGGCACTTCGCCCGACCCCATGGCCAGGACCGCGACCGCCCTCGTGGCACCCACGGTCCCGCCGGATCTCGTGGTGCCCGAGGGCCACAAGCTCGCGGTCATGGCGATGGCCAAGGGCGTCCAGATCTACGAGTGCGTGGCCGAGGGCGCCGGCGCCCCGGCGTGGAAGCTCCACGCGCCTCGCGCCGACCTGCTAGACGACGCCGGCACGCAGATCGGCAACCACTTCGGCGGCGTCGACAAGAACCTGCCGCCGGGCCCGTACTGGGAGGCCAAGGATGGCAGCCGGGTCCACGCCGGCAAGCCGATCAATGCCCCCAACGCGGGCTCGATCCCGCTGCTGCGGCTCGAGGCGGCCGACACCTCCGGCACCGGCGTGTTCGCCAAGGTCTCGTTCGTCCACCGGCTCGACACGACCGGCGGCGTCGCGCCGGCCGGCGCGTGCACGACGGGCAAGACGACCGAGGTACCGTACACGGCGAAGTACTACTTCTACAACGCGCCGTAGCGCCGCGCCGCTCGCTCGAGGCACCGGCCTGCTGCCAGAGCGATCGCGAAGATCGCCGAGGGCTCATCCGCGAGCATCCTTGTGCCCGCGCCAGCGCGAGATCGGCTGGTCGTCCATCGCGGGGTCGCGCTCGTCGAGCAGCGCGTGCCGCGCCCAGCTCGCCAGCTCGGGCCAGGTTTGTGCCTGTGCCGGCGCCTTCACGCCCAGTCGCTCGAGGGCGCCGTGATGCTGTTCGAGGCGCTTGAGGATGGTGACGGCCTGCACCACGGGTTTCTTTTCGTGGGTCGCTGCTTCGGCAGACAGGAGGTCCGCGACGATCCTGAACCTGGTAGCCCAGGTCGGGGCTGTGGCAGGTAAGGCGCCGCCGACCAGAGCTTCCAGCGCTCGCACATGCGTCAATGCGTAGTAGTCGCGGTTTCCACGCCGCCACCTCTCGACGAGGCCAGCCATCGTCAGATCGGTGAGCACCTCGGCGATCGCGGGCTTCGAGTAGCCGAGATCGGCGAACGTGCTGACGGTCAGCGTCATGGTCGGCGAGACCTCCTGCGTCATGAGCGGCCGCAGGAACTGCAACAGCACGTCGGCACGAGCCGAGACTCCGAACAGACAGCGGAGCCGTAGCTGCAGGACAGCCAGATGGCGGAGGTCCGGTGGCCGCGACTTTCCACTCGTCCGGATCTTGGTTGCGGCACGGTCCGTTGGCCATGTCACCTTCGGCGTTGCCGATCCGTTCACGCAGGCGGCAAAGCCGTCGTAGGCGTCACGTGCTGCGTCGGGCAGCGCGGAGCGCAGACGCCTGAGCCGCCCGATCGATACCAGGCGGTGAGCGTGATGCACGCACCAGTCGAGCGCTTCGTCGCAGAGGCGCGGATCGTCGTGCTGCAGCACCGGCGTGAACAGAAGGAGCGCTTCGAGGTCGATCGCGTGATCCGGCGGCGCGACGGTCCCCGAGACCCCGAGCGCGGTCCACTGTTGCCATGCGACCCGAAGCGCGGCGTTGACGAGCTCGCTACGCATCGTTCCGCTCCACGCCGAGCGCAGCCAGCACCTGGTCCAGGATGTGGCGAAACCCTTCCGACGCGTCGTGGGTGATCACCCAGCTGGCAGCGGCGCGAAGCTCGTCGGCCGACGGAGCGAGCTCCTTGAGATCCGCGAAGTGCTTGCCGCGCGGCGAGTCATCGGCAGCCGCGTAGAGCTTGAAGCACACCTGGTCGTAGCGGCTCGCCAGCCGGACCGCGAGCCCGCCGTATTCGCGGCGCACGGTTCGCTCGAGGAAGCCGTTCGGCAGACCGAGATCCAGCAGCGAAGCCGGACCCGCGTTGAGCCAATCGGGAGATAGCTTCATCAGCTGAGCGACGTCCGCGACGGCTTCGCTGAGCGCCGGTGGCAGCGGGACCGGCTTGACGAGTCGACCGCCGGCAACGAGCCCCACCAGGTCGAGATCCTTCGTGGATCGCTCGATCAAGCCCAGCAGCAGCAGGCTTCCCCCACCAATCGCGACGACCTCGATGGCGTGACCGCGATCCGCAAGGAGATCTCCCACGGCGCCGAGCGCGTTCGACAGCGAGCCAAGGTCGAGCATTCGCCAAGTTTATTTGAGTTATTCGATAGGTTAAAGAACATTTACCACCTGTTTAAACCTGGTGAAATACCAAGATAATTCTGCCATAATTTAAATTAACCTAATAATTAAGACATATTACGGTATGATGCTGGGTGATAATGGCCAGCCTGGGAGCGTAGCGCCGTGGCGGACGGGCGACGGCCCCCGCGGGAGGTTGCGCGCGCGACCGGGAGCAGCGATCGGCCGTTCGGCCGTTCGGCCGTAATGTGCGGCCGCGAGCCGGCACTACCAGGTGCGATGCGTTACCTGACCGACCGTGAAGGCCGAGCCGCTCCGGGCGGAGGCGCACACGCGCCGTGATCGCGCGTGGCCGGCGCAGCGCGACGACAGGTCGTCCGGTCGACGAGGCCGGTCGGTAGTTGTGCCGCGACCGCGCCTGACCGAGCATGGGGGGGTGCCCGACTCCGGCGACGCCGGCGCTCCCGAGGCGCTCCCCGAGGCGCAGCCGGACGGGCTCCGCGACGCGTTGCGTGGTGCCCGCCCCGGCCACGAGGATATGTCCGCCACGCTGTCCCGGGCGCGGATCGCGGTGCAGCTGTTCGGCGCCACCGAGGTCGTCCGCATCGGCCGCTACGAGGTCGAGGCGAAGGCCGGCGCCGGCGGCGGGGGCGAAGTATTCGTCGCCCGCGATCCCGAGCTGTCGCGCCGCGTGGCGATCAAGCTCATGCGCGCCGGCGGCTACCGCGATCGCATGCTCGTCGAGGGCCAGGCCCTCGCGCGGCTGTCACACCCCAACATCGTGCCGGTCTACGACGCCGGCACGATGGACGATCAGGTGTACGTGGTGATGGAGCTCGTCGAGGGCGATACCTTGCGCGCGTACTGCGAGGCGGCGGCGCGGACCGTGCGCGAGATCGTCCGCGCCTACCGCCAGGCCGCCGAGGGGCTCGCCGCCGCGCACCGCGCGGGCTTCATCCACCGCGACTTCAAGCCCGACAACGCGCTCGTCGGTCGTGACGGTCGCGTTCGCGTGGTCGATTTCGGGCTCGCGCGCAGCGGCGGCGGCGAGGGTGCCGGCGACGATGGCGGCCGCGCGTCGCCGGTGAACGTCACCCGCGCCGGGCTCGGCACGCCGCGCTACATGGCGCCCGAGCAGGCCGCGGGCGCCACGCTCACGCCGGCCGCGGATCAGTACGCGTTCTGCGCGTCGTTGCACGAGGGCCTGCTCGCCCGCGCGCCGGCCGTGCCACGCTGGCTCGAGGCGATCATCCGCCGCGGCACGGCGCCCGAGCCCGCGGAGCGCTATCCCTCGATGGCGGCCGTGCACGCCGCCCTCGGCCGCGATCCGGCGTCGCGGTGGCGAACGCGCGGCCTGGTCGCCGGCGTGCTCGGCATCGCGGCGGCGGCGTTCGTCATCGGCCGTACGGATCGCGCGGCCACGCCGTCGTGTGACCGCGGCGCCGCCGAGCTCGCGGGCGCCTGGAGCGCCACCGCGTCGTCGCAGATCGCCGCGCACTTCACCACGCTCGCCACGCCGTACGTCCGCCAGGCCGAGGCGCACGTCCTGACCGTGCTCGAGGGCTACGCGACCCGCTGGCGCGCCGGCCACCGGGACGCCTGCACGGCCCACCGCGACGGGACGCAATCGACCACGCTGTTCGATCGGCGGGTCGCCTGCCTCGCACGCGCCAGGGCCGCGCTCGGCACCGCGGTGTCGGTGGTGAGCTCGGTGACCGCCGATCGGCTGGCCGAGGCGATCGGCGCGATCGGCGAGCTGCCGGATCTCGAGCGCTGCGCCGACGCGAGCGCGCTGACCACGGCCGTCGCGCCGCCCCGCCCCGCCGTCGCCGCCGCGGTGGCGGCGGTGTCCGACGAGCTCGCCTCGCTCGAGGTCGAGGTCCGCGCCGCGCGACCGGACGTGCGGCCGCGGATCGAGGTGGCGGTCGCCAGGGCGCGCGCGCTGGACTACCCGCCGCTCGTCGCACGCGCGCTGCGGCTCGCCGGGGTGGCGGCCCTCGCCGTCGATGCCCGCCGCGACGCGGTGGCGCCGCTGGCCGAGGCCACGACGCTCGCGTTGACCGCGGGGGACCAGGCGCTCGCGGTGGAGGCGTTCGCGCGCCGGTTGTATGCCGCGGCAACGACCACGAAGCACGGCGCGTTCGCCGAGGTCGACCTCGTCGAGGCGATCGCCGCCGGCCTGCCGCCGTCGGAGCGGGCGATCCGCGCGCTGTTCGATAACAGCCTCGGCAGCGTGGCGCTGGCAGCCGGCAAGCGCGATCAGGCGCGGGCGGCCTTCGAGCGCGCGCTGCGCTCCGCCCGCGAGGTCACGGGGCCGGCCGCGCTCGAGGTCGCGGGGGTGTGGACGAACGTCGCGCTCGTCATCGACGATCCCGCGCGGCGGATCGCGCTGGCCCAGGAGCGCATCGCGATCGTCGAGGCCGGCCTCGGCGCCGGCCATCCGCTCGTGCTCGCTGCACGGATCTCGGCGGCACACCTCGAGACCGATCGCCGGAGCGCGCGCGCCGCCCTCGAGCCGCCGTGCAACACGCTCGTCGAGCTCCAGCCGGAGCACGGCTTCGAGATCCTCCAGTGCCAGTTTCACCTGGGGTGGCTGGCCTTCGAGCAGGGCGATGTCGCGCGCGCGCGTGCCGCCTTCACACGTGCGGTCGGTTCGGAGGCCACCGGTGGGAACGGGGTCAAGCTCACGCTCGCGCGCGCCCACCTCGACCTGCTCGCCGGCCGGCTGGCGGAGGCCGCGAACGAGCTCGACGCGGCGCGCGCGGAGCTCGGACCGCTCGACCACGCGGCATGGTGGGTGCTCGCCGATGCGGCGGACATGATGCTCGCGCGCGGGGCGATCGCGCGGAGGGCAGGGCACGAGGCCCGGGCCGGCGCCGACTTCGAGGCCGCGCGACAGACGCTCGAGACCGTGCTCACCGTCAGCAGCACGCCCCGGAACGCTCGCCGGCTCGCGTTTGCACGCGCGAGCCTCGTCCGGTCGTGGGTCGCCGGTCCGCTGCCACCCGACGCGAGGCGCCACGCGGAGGCGGCGATCGCCTGGTACCGCGCCGCGGGTGGATATGACGACGTGATCGACGAGCTCGAGCGCGTGCTCGCCCGTCGATCCTGAGCCAGGCGCGTGCGGCCCCCACCTCGCTCGACCGCGTTCGCCATCGCCGGTTGCCGCTCGTCGGGCGTACAGGGTCAGGGAGTTCCGGTCAGGACGCTGCCGGAGCTGGTCCATGTGGTGAGCATCGAGCTACAGGAGGGCAGCACCAGGCCGCACTCGTCCTGGATGTTGGCAAGTTGCTCTTCGAGAGTAGTTCCCGAGGGCACGCGGGGGGTGTCCAGGCACACCGCCCCTTTTGGGCCCCAGATCGCCTCGGTCGCGACCGGGGCCATCTGAAACGGCGACGTAGCGGGCAACAGAAATTGTGATTCGGTCAGGGTGATCGGCGTGCCCTGGATGGTGAACGCCGTGCCCGTGCCGCACGCGTTCATCGTCCATGCGTTCAGCATTGCCTGCCGCTTATCGAGCGTGGTCCAGATCCCGAGCCTGGACGAGGCAGCCGTCGTGTGTCCGATCAAGTGCATCTTGTACGGTGCGCTCTTGTGGCACGCGATGTTCATCCAGCCGCTCGTCGCCGCGCCCAGGGTGATCTTCTTGGTGACCGGGTCATAGTTGTCGCCGGTGAACACGATGGCCCGGATGCCCGGATTCTCGGGGTCGTCGGCGAGCGGCATGCAGAGCGGCGTTTCCCGCCGGTTCGGGTCGGACAGCGGGGTGTAGTAGAACTCGTACGCTTCGACCGCGGTCCGCGCTCCGACCCAGAAGTGCTCGTGGTCGTCCTGCGGGAGCGACGTCGACGACGACGTGACGTAGCCGATCCGGATCCGGTAGAGCAGGCCATCGACCGAGACGGTGATCCTCGTGTTCAGGAGGGCCTGGTGGTCGGCCAGCGGCGCGTTCGTGACCGGATGGACGCCGCGCAGCCGGTCGCCTTCGGCGATCAGCCGCATCGCGGTTCCATCGTACCTCTCGACGCTCGAGATCTTCACACCCTGGTCGTTCCCGGCGCCGAACGAGCTCAGCATCCAGAAGTAGACGCCGTTGATGACGGGCGAGTTGCCATTGCCGCAGTCGTCCTGGGGACACTGGGGGTCGGTGGCGTTGGCCTGCACGACCGCCCTGGGCTCCAGGTCATCCGGAGGGATACAGGCGGGCACGGCAAGCACGGCAGCGAGGACGGCGACACGAAGCATCGGCATGTAGCTACAGAGTCACCGGCACGGTCGCCGTTACCATGAAATGTCTCCGCCGGGCGCTGGTCACGGGCCCCCACTCGGGGCACCCGCCTTGCGGGCGAGCCGATCGAGCTCTTCGAGGGTCTCCGGGGCGCTGGACAGCAGCAGCTCGCGCAGCCTGCCGCGCGCCCGGAACAGCCGGGTCTGGATCGTCCCGACCTGGACCTCGAAGATCTTCGCGAGCTCGATCGTGTCCAGCTCCTCCCAGTAGTAGAGCTCGAGCAGGGTCTGCTGCTCGACCGGCAGCGCGCGCAGCGCGTCGAGCAGCGCCCGGTGGGCTTGATCCCGCGCGATCACGGAGCGCAGCGTCGTGGCCACCTCCGCGACCGACGTGATCGACACGTCGAGGTTGGGGTCGCGCCTGCGGTCGCGCAGGTAGCGATACAGCTTGTTGCGCGCGATCGAGAACAGGTAGGTGCGGAAGCTCGCGTCCCCGCGAAACTGCTCCTTCGCGGACAGGCACGCGACCAGCGTCGACTGGACGAGCTCGTCGGTGTCGGCGTCGCACTTGTTCTGAAAAAACCGATACAGGCTCCCGAAATGGCGCTCGAACAGGGCCTGCCCGGCGGCGCGGTCACCGGCGCGCCAGCGTTCGAGCAGCCCGAGATCCTCGTCCTCCATGCGGGCCAGGATACCAGCCGGGCGCCATGCCTCGATAGATCAAGAACCGAGCGCCGGCCAGCCGGGGATCGCGCGCGTGTCGTAGCGGCTGGTGCGGAACGCCGGGCTGTTCAAGATCGCCAGGTGCATCGCGATCGTCGTCGGCACGCCGGCGACGCGGAACGCCGACAGCGCGCCGAGCATCTTGCCGATCGCGGCGTCGCGGTCGGCGGCGCGGACGATCACCTTGGCGAGCAGCGAGTCGTAGAACGGCGGGACGACGTAGCCCTCGGTGACGTGGGTGTCGACGCGGATGCCGTCGCCGCTCGGCGGCTGCCACGCCGTGATCGTGCCGGGGGCCGGCTTCCAGCCGTTCGCCGGATCCTCGGCGTTGATCCGGCACTCGATCACGTGGCCGGCGAGCAGCAGCTCGGCCTGGCGCCAGGCCAGCGGGCGGCCGGCCGCGATCTCGATCTGCGCGACCACCAGATCCTGGCCGCTGCGCTCCTCGCTGACCGTGTGCTCGACCTGCAGCCGGCAGTTCATCTCCATGAACCGGAGCACGCCTTCGTCGAGCAGGAGCTCCATCGTGCCGGCGCCGACGTAGCCCACCGCGGCGGCGGCGCGCGCGGCCGCCTCGCAGGTCGCCGCGCGGAGATCGTTGCCGATCGCGGGCGACGGGCTCTCCTCGATCAGCTTCTGGTGGTTGCGCTGCACCGTGCAGTCGCGCTCGCCCAGGTGCACGGCGCGGCGGTACTTGTCGGCGAAGATCTGGATCTCGACGTGGCGGCCGCCCTCGACGAGCTTCTCGAGGTACACGCGATCGCCGCCGAACGCCGCGCGCGCTTCGGCCTGGGCCTCGGCGTACGCGGTGTCGACGTCCGCCGCCGACCGGGCGATCCGCATGCCGCGGCCGCCGCCGCCGTTCTCGGCCTTGAACAGCACCGGGAACCCGACGCGCGCGGCGACCTGGCGGGCGTCGTCGGCCGACGCGAGCACGCCGTCGCTGCCGGAGATGACCTCGAGCCCGGCGGCGCGCATCGCGGCCTTGGCGCGGGTCTTCGAGCCCATCAGCGCGGTGACCTGGGGCGGCGGGCCGATGAACGTCACGCCGTGCTGCGCGCACAGCGTGGCGAGCAGCGGGTTCTCCGACAGGAACCCCCACCCGGGGTGCAGCGCGGTGGCGTGCGCCTGCACGGCCGCCTGGACGACGCGCTCGACGTCGAGGTAGCTGTGGGCGGCGCGGCCGGGGCCGAGCGCGACGACCTCGCGGCCGCGCAGGTACGCCGCGTCGCGATCCGCCTCGCTGGCCGCGAACACCGGCGTGATGCCCAGCTTGTCGCAGGCACGCGCGACGCGCACGGCGACCTCGCCGCGGTTGGCGATCAGGATGCGATGGAACAGGGGCGGTGCCACGCGCCGGACGCTAGCACCGATACCGCGGAGGCTGGTGCGCTCGGCGCTCGGGGAATCAGGTGGTTACAGAGCGCTAGTTTCGCTAATGGGGAGCGTCCCCTACTTGTTGAGGTTCACCAGGCAGGCCTCGGCGCTCGAGACCTCGAACTTGCCGGGCGCCTCCATCTCGATCGACGTGACGACGCCATCGTCGACCGTGATCACGCCGCGGGCGCAGCGCACGCCCATGCCGTGCGCCGTCAGGTCGAGCTCGATGCCGAGCGCCTTGCTGAACGCCGCGGCGCCGTCGGCGAGCATCGTGATCTTGCCGAGCGCGTCGTGCTGCTCCGCCCACGCCTTCATCACCCAGGCGTCGTTGACCGACAGGCAGGCGACGAGATCGACGCCCGCGGCCTTGAGCTCGGGCAGCTTGGCCACGTAGCCCGGCAGGTGCTTCATCGAGCACGTCGGCGTGAACGCGCCGGGCAGCGAGAACATGACGACCTTCTTGCCCGCGAACAGGGCGGCGGGGTCGACGTCGGCGCCGCCCTCGGGGGTGGCTTGCTTGATGGTGACGGACGGGATCTTCTGGCCCTTGGTGATCATGGCGCTTCCTTACCACAGAGCGTCTCCGCTGACCGACAGACATGCGCCAGCTGATCGCGATCGGTCCGGAGTGCTGCGCTGGCGATCGCCGCGGCGACCTCGGTGCAGCGGCCGATCGGACCCGCGAGGGCCAGGCGGGCGACATCAGCCGGGCGGCGGGCGACATCAGCTGGGCGTGGGCGGCGGCTGCAGCCGGTTGGGCCGGCGCGGGCGCGGCGCATCGACGTCGACGACCGGCCGGGGGAGCGGCAGATCGCACAGCAGCTTGACCGCGAGCGAGGCCGCGGCGGCCCCGAACGCCGCCGGCACGAACGCGACCGAGCCCTCGATGCGGTTGCGGTGCTCGCAGTCGTTGAACCCGTTGTCGCCGCCCGGGCACACGCAGCGAAACGCGCCGTCGTCGTAGGCCAGCGCCTGCGGCGGGATCGGCGGCTCCTCGGAGAACACCGCCCACACGCCGAGCCGCCGGGTGCAGTCGATCGCGTGCTTGCGGCGCAGGTTCTTGCGCAGGTCGCGCGCGAACGGATCGACGCGGGTCTCCGAGAGGTCCGCGACGCGCACGGCCGTCGGATCGAGCCGCGCGGCGGCGCCCATCGCCGAGACCAGGCGCAGCCGGCCCTGCAGGCACGTCGCGATCAGGTGCAGCTTCGCCGCCATGTGGTCGATCGCGTCGATCACGACGTCGGGCTCGGGGGCGAGCAGGCGGGCCGAGGTCCCGGCGCCGTAGAACTCGGCGCGCGCCTCGATCGTCGCGTCGGGGTTGATGAGGCGCAGCCGCTCGGCCATCACCGCGACCTTGGACTTGCCGAGCGTGCCGTTCTGCGCGTGGAGCTGGCGGTTGACGTTGGTGACGCAGATCCGATCGTAGTCGACGAGGATCACCCGGCCGACCCCGCTGCGCACGAGCGCCTCCGCGGCGAACGAGCCGACGCCGCCGACCCCGAACACGGTGACCGTGGAGCGTGCCAGCCGCGCGACGCCGGCATCGCCGAGCAGGCGCGCGGTGCGATCGAACCTGCGATGTGTCACGGCGGGATTGTTGCGGATGCGGCGGCCATGTCAACCGCGAGGTGTTCGCGTGCGCCGGGCGGCCGAGCACGGCTATACTCGTCACATGGGCGGAGCTGCCGTCTGGGCCGGAGTCGAATACGCGGAGAAGTTCTTCATGGGGGTAGCCGACGTCCAGAAGGCGATGCGCAAGCTCGTGGCGGCGTTCGATGAGCTCGGGATCCCCTACGCGATCGTCGGGGCCATGGCGCTCAACGAGTATGGCTACCGGCGCGTGACCGTCGACGTCGACGTCCTCTTGACCCGCGAGAGCTTGCAGCGCTTCAAGGACCACTGGCTGGGTCGCGGCTACGTGGAGAAGTTCCCCGGCAGCCGTGGCCTGCGCGACGCCGAGCTCGGCGTCACGATCGACGTGCTCGTGACCGGTGACTATCCGGGGGACGGACAGCCCAAGCCCGTGCAGTTCCCCGATCCGGCGGCGGTCGCGATTCGCAGCGGCGGGCTCGCGCTGATCCCGCTCGCGAAGCTCGTCGAGATGAAGCTGGCGTCGGGGATCAGCTCGCCGCAGCGCATGAAAGATCTCACGGACGTCTTCGAGTTGATCAGGCACGCGAAGCCTGGCCGCGATCTGTCCGAGGCGCTCGATCCGTCGGTGCGCGATAAATACACCGAGCTCTGGGACATGGCACAGGTCCCCGACCCGATGCCTGGGTGATCACACGCGATCCTCCTGTCGCTGCCTGGATTTGCCTCCAGGCGATCGAGGCGATGGTCGGGAGCCCGCCGCTTCTTGCGTCACCTCGGCCGGCTTGACTCGCGCGTGGCCACGCTGAACAGTTGGATGGTGGGGGACGGGGTGGAAGATCGGGATGCGTTGCTCGTTGCGGGTACCCGCGTCGGCGCGTTCTGGATCCGGGGCTTCCTCGGAGAAGGCGCGATGGGGCAGGTCTACCTCGCGCAGGACGCCACGCTGGGCCGCCGCGTCGCGCTGAAGCTCATCAAGCGCTCGGTCATGGAGCGCCACGGCGTGGAGCGCTTCCTCGAGGAGGCGCGCGCGACCGCGAGCTTGAACCACCCGCACATCGTGACGCTGTACGCGGTCGGCGAGCATGACGGCCGGCCGTACCTGGCGCTCGAGTACATCGACGGCGAATCGCTGCGCGTCCGGCTCCGGGACGGGCCGCTGCCGATGGCGGAGGCGTTGCGTTACTGCCGCGCCGTGGCCGAGGCGATCGCCGAAGCGCACCGGTCCGGCCTGGTGCACGCCGATCTGAAGCCGGACAACATTGTCATCCCGCGCGATGGCCGCGTGCGGGTCGTCGACTTCGGGCTCGCGAAGCTCGCGGGCGGTGCGGCTCCCGGCGCTTCCGGAACACCAGCGTACATGGCACCCGAGCGCTGGCGCGGCGTGCCACCGACCGGCGCGATCGACGTCTGGGCGCTCGGCGTCACGCTGCACGAGCTGATCACCGGCGGCCGCCCGATCCCCGACGAGGCGCTCGCGGGCCTCGCGTTCACCACGGCGGAGCTCGCGGTCCCCGGTTTGCCCGAGGCGCCGTGGGCGCAGATCGTCCGCGACTGCCTCGCGCTCGATCCGGAGGCCCGGCCGACCGGCGAGGAGCTGGTGCGCCGGCTCACCGTGCTGGTCGATCTGCACGCGGTCCCTGCCGGCGATGATGCGCGCGTTCACCTGGTGCGGCGTGCCACGATGACCACGGCGCGCGTCGCACCCCGATCGATGATCCGGAGGGCCGTCCGCCCGGGGCTGCTGCACCCGGCCACCGGGGAGTTGCTCGAGGCGGCGAACGGCTCGCACGACGCCGCCGAGCTCCGCCAGGAGGCGGCGCACTGGCTGGCGCGCCACATCGGCGCCGAAGTCGTGCTGGTCGCGTCGATCTCCGATCTCACGCGCGACGCCTCCGGGTTGATCGGGCTGAGCCCGGCGTGGCTGGGCCGCCTGATCGAAGGCTTCGATCGCTACGGCGCCGACTTCGCGCAGATCGCGGCCATCTCGCGGCGCTGCGGCGGGTTCTCGCGCGGGCGCGACACCGATCTCGAGGACTGGACCAGCCGCTACGGTCGCACCGGCTTCAACGACGAGCTCGTGTTCCCGACCGGGGTGGTCGCCGGCACGGCCGCGGTGCTGGTGACCCGCCAGGCGCAGGTCATCGCGGTGATGGTCGGGCGGGAGCGCAGCTCGCCGCGGTTCACGGAGGGCGAGTGTGATCTGCTGAACGGCATCCTGCCGATCCTGGCGATGGCCGAGGTGGTCCATGCCTCGGGCCCGGCCGGGGCCATCCCTCGCGAGCCTCGCTACAGCGACGACCTCGAGACCCGGGACGAGCGCGACCAGGACGGTGGTCGCGTGGGGACCGAGGAGTCAGTCGCCTACGCCTGCCTCGGCCGCAACCACGCCGCCCGGCCATGACCGGACGGGCGTCCACGTCGCCGGTGCGTCGCCGGGCGCCGGGTCAGAACGTCACGCGCGCGTCATGCCGTCCGCTTGACTCGCGCGCGGACCCGCAGAACAGTAGGAGGGGTGGGGGATGATGTGGACCACGGGGATGGGGATCCGCTGCTTGCCGAGGACACGCGCGTCGGCAACTTCCGCATCCGCGGGCTCCTCGGCGAGGGCGCGATGGGGCAGGTCTACCTCGCCCAGGACGTCACGCTGGGCCGCCGCGTCGCGCTGAAGCTGATCAAGCGCTCGGTCATGGAGCGCCACGGCGTGGAGCGCTTCCTCGAGGAGGCGCGCGCGACCGCGAGCTTCAACCACCCGCACATCGTGACGCTGCACGCGGTCGGCGAGCACGACGGCCGGCCGTACCTGGCGCTCGAGTACATCGACGGCGAATCGCTGCGCGCGCGGCTGCGGGGCGGGCCGCTGCCGATGCGCGAGGCGGTGCGCTACTGCCGGGCGGTGGCCGAGGCGATCGCCGAGGCGCACCGGCGCGGCCTGGTGCACGCGGATCTGAAGCCGGAGAACATCGTCATCCCGCGTGATGGTCGCGTGCGGGTCGTCGATTTCGGCCTCGCGAAGCTGGCGGGCGACGCACCGCATGGCGCGTCCGGAACGCCGGCGTACATGGCACCCGAGCGCTGGCGCGGTGTGCCGCCGACCGGCGCGATCGACGTCTGGGCGCTCGGCGTCACGCTGCACGAGCTGATCGCCGGGTTCCGGCCGATCGCCGACGCGGCGCTGCCGCACCTGGCGTTCACCAAGGCGGAGCTCGCGCTGCCCGGCCTGCCGGAGGCGCCGTGGGCGCAGATCGTGCGCGACTGCCTCGCGGTCGACGCGGCGGCCCGGCCGACCGCCGAGGAGCTGGTCCGCCGGCTCGCCGGCCTGCTCGATCCGCGCGCCGCCGCGGCGGACGACGATGCGCGCTGCCCGTTCCCCGGACTCGCCGCGTTCTCGCGCGACAACGCCGCCGACTACTTCGGCCGCGCCGACGAGCTCGACGCGCTGGTCGAGCAGCTCCGCGCGCACCCGCTGATCCCGGTGGTCGGCCCGTCGGGCATCGGCAAGAGCTCGTTCATCCGCGCCGCGCTGCTGCCGCGGCTCGACGACGCCGGGCGCTGGGTGGTCGTCGCGATGCGGCCGGGCGCGGCGCCGTTCGACAGCCTCGCCGCCGCGCTCGCGATCCCCGACTACCCGGCCGCCGCGATCGCCGACGCGCTCCGCCGGTATCCGGACAGCCTGTCGCTGGCGCTCGCGGAGGTCGCGAAGCACCACGACGCGCGCGTGCTCCTGTTCATCGATCAGTTCGAGGAGGCGTTCACGCTGGCGAGCGACGAGCAGGCGGCGGTCGCGTTCTGCGACTGCCTGGCGCGGGCGGCGCTCGCCGCCGAGCCGTGGCGCATCGTGCTCACGCTGCGCGACGACTTCCTCGGCCGGCTCGCCGCGGCGCCGTCGATCCGCGCGCACCTCGGCGCGGTGATGGTCCTCGCGCCGCTGTCGGCCGCCGATCTGCGCGCCGCCGTGGTCGGCCCGCTCGCGAACGCCGGCTACGAGCCCGACGCGCCGGAGCTGGCGACGCGCATCGTCGGCGATATCGCGGGCCAGCCGGCGTGCCTCCCGCTGCTCCAGTTCACGTGCCGGTCGCTGTGGGAGCGCCGCGATGCGGCCGCGCGCCGCGTCCTGACCGGCGAGTACGAGGCGATGGGCGGCGCGACCGGGGCGCTCGCCACGCACGCGCAGCGCCTGATCGCCGAGCTCGCGGCCGACGAGGTCCGCCTCGTGCGCGGTATCCTGCTCGCGCTGGTCAACCCCGACGGCACCCGCCGGCCGCGCCTGCGCAGCGAGCTGCTCGACGGCATGCCGGCCGGCTCGCACGCGGCGGTCGGCCGGCTGGTCGATCGATTGCTCGATCGGCGCCTCGTCGTCGCGACGCGCGACGCCGAGCGCGACGACGCCACGCTGGAGGTCGCCCACGAGGCGCTCGCCACCGCCTGGCCGCAGCTCGCCCACTGGCTCGATGAGACCTACGAGCAACGCATCCTCGTCACCGACCTCGAGCAGGCCTCCGGGCTGTGGCAGCGCCGCGGCGAGCGCGACGACGAGACCTGGGGCGGGGCCGCCCTGGCCGAGGCCGTGCGCAGGGTCGAGGAGTGGAACGTCTCGCTGTCGTCTGGCTCGCGCGCGTTCCTCGACGCGAGCGTGCGGCGCGACCGCCGGCTCCGCCGCCGGCGGCGCTGGCTCGTCGGCGGGATCATGGGCGTCCTCACCGCCGCGGTGGTCGTCGCCGTGCTGCTCGCGCGTTATCAGGAGGGACGGCGAGAGGAAGCCGTCCATGATCGCAAGGAGCAGGAGCAGCTTCGATTCGACGCAGAGCGAGCGAGCAGGGACCTGGGCACCTTCACGCTCGAGCTCGAGCCGTTCAACTGGGACGTGGAGCGACAGGGACCGGTCCCTCCTTCCACCGAAGAACGACTACACCTGATCTTGAGCTGGAAGCTCTACCATGCCGACTCGGCAGCGAGCCGCGCGCGGGGCGCGCTCTACCGTACCGACGACCTCCAGCGGGGGACGCCGGTGTGGCGCGATGCGGAGCTCGTGTTTCCGTTCCGCAGCGAGACGATCAACGCCCGATCGAGCGCGGCCGTGCTCGAGGTCTCGTCGCGAGGGGGCGGCTGTGCGCCGAGCCAGATCTTCCTGCAGAGCCTCCCCGGCTACCGGGAGTCCCACGACAAGGGCCCATTCGTGATCCGGATCCGGATTCCCACCTGTCAGGCATCGGCCGCGGGCATGATCGCGATCCCCTCGGGGGAGTTCTACCGCAGGACGGCGGCCGGCAAGGACGAGCAGGCTTCGCTGTCCGTCTATCAGATCGACCGCACCGAGGTCACGCGAGGAGCGTTCCAGATCTACGAAGCGCTGGAGCCGTGGACGGGCGATGGATCCACCAGATTACCTGTCACCGGAGGCAAATCACCCGGGTTGCCCGTGGTCGGGATCGACCACGCCACGGCGCTCGCCTATTGCCGGTACCTGGGCAAGGACTTGCCGACCACCGATCAGTGGCAGAAGGCATTTCGCGGCGGGGTCGAGCTCGATGGGCACGCGAATCCAGCACCCCAGCGGGAGGCGCCATGGCTAGGTCCGATGTCCAACCGGTCTGCCAACCTGGGCTATGAAGGGAAGGAAGAGGCGCAGCCGGTCGGGTCGTTCCCTGACGACACCAGCCCGTACGGCGTCGTCGACCTGGCCGGCAACGTCAGCGAGTGGTCGCGCACGCCGGCCGAGCAGCCGGAGTTCCAGGGGTTCCTGACCGTCCTGGGCCTCAACTGGGACACCAAGCCCGAGGCCAACCTGCTGCGGCGGACCGTGCGGCACCCGCGCTATCTCGACTTCGTCATCGGCGCGCGCTGCGTCGCCGAGTAGCCACGAAATACCTATTCACGCTTCGTCACGGCGAAGCTTGAACTGCTGGATCAGGTTGTAGACATGCGCGCGGGTCAGGTCGAGGCGCCTGGCGACCGCGGCCACGTTCCAGCTGTGGGTCATGAGCTCGCGGCGCATCAGCTCGCGCTGGTAGGCGCGCGTGGCCTCGTGGAACGTGGTCGGCTGCTCCGGCACGGTCAGGCCGGGGACGTGGCGGACCTCGACCTGCGGGGCATTCTCGGCGCAGGCCTTGATCAGGGCGGCCTCGACCTTGCCGCGCAGCTCGCGGACGTTGCCCGGCAGGTCGAGCGCCTCGAGCGCGCACCGCAGCTGCTCGGAGGCCGGCAGCGGCGCGAGGTTGTGCTCGCGGGCGACGCGGACCAGCAACTCGTCGACCAGCACGGCGATGTCGTCGCGCCGCTCCGCGAGCGACGGCATCCGGATGTTCACGATGTTGATGCGATAGAACAGGTCCTCGCGGAACCGCTTGGCGGCGATCATCGCGGGCAGGTCGACGTTGGTCGCGGCGATCAGCCGGATGTTGGCCGTGGCGAGCTTGTTGCTGCCGAGCGGGTGGTACTGGCGCGACTGCAGGAGCTGGAGCAGCTTGCCCTGCGCGGTGATCGGGATCTCGACGATCTCGTCGAGGAACAGCGTGCCGCCCTCCGCGGCCTCGACCTTGCCGGCCAGGCGGCGCGCACCGGGAAACGCGCCGGGCATCGTGCCGAACAGCTCGCTCTCGATCAGGCCCTCGGGGATCGCGCTGCAGTTGAGCTCGACGAACGGGCCGTTGCGGCGGTGGCTGTTGGCATGGATCGCGTGGGCGAGCTGGGTCTTGCCGGTGCCGTTGGCGCCGGTGAGCAGCAGCGAGACATCGAGCGGCGCGTACGGCTCGATCTGCTCGAACACCGTCGCGAGCGCGGTGCTGCGGCCGATGACGGTATCGAGCTGGAGGCGCTGCCGGTAGGGCCGTGTCGGGTCGTGCGCGCGGAGCTGCGCCGCGCGCGCCAGCTGCTCGAGGCTCGGCCACAGGTACTTCGCGACGTTCTCGGCGAGCCGCAGGTTCGCGTCGGTGAACGGGCCGGTGCCGCGGTGGCCTTCGAGGTAGAGCACGCCGCCGCCGACGTTGCCGAGCGGGACGCACACCACCGCCTCGAGCCGCTGGTCGCGGACGCTCGGCAGCCCGGCGAACCGGTCGTCGAGCGAGGCGTACGGGACGTGGAGCGTGGTCCCGGCCGCCAGCGCGGTCGCCACGATGCCGCGTGACGTGGCCGTGCGGATCGCGTTCTCCTCCTCGGGGGAGCAGCCGTGGCTGATCGTCCACCTCGGGTGCAGGTCGTCGCGCGACGGGTAGAGCTCGAGGTAGCCGCGCTGCGCCGCGGTCGTCGCGACCAGCAGCTCCAGGATCGTCCCTACCAGCGCCCGGGGCTCGGCCTCACCGCGGAGCTCCAGCAGCTTCTGGTAGAGATCGCGCTCCCGGAGCGGACGGTTTGCAAACGAACTTTGCAGGTCGCACCCCGGTACATCGTTGTTCTCTTGAAGCTTTAATGCTCGCATACAACTCTGAACTGCAATCGGAACACCAGCTCCGAACATTGCGGAGTCCCCGGTTCGGCCTGTCCATCCGTCCAATTTGATTGAAGGGTGGATGTGGGTGCTCAAGAAAATTTGACACCAGGTGCGTAGCTGGCTTCCCGAGGCGCCACCTGTGGGGACGACCGGCGACACCACAGCTTCGCAGCGTTTGATCCTGATCGGTTTCTTGACGCGGATCGTTTGGTAATCGAGCCTGCTCGGCGACAGCGGTGTAAGCGCCATTGGGCGCAAGGCTCGTCGGGCGACTCCGAGGACGCATCCAGGCGGCGGTTCGCTCCGCGAGGCAAGCCGTGAGGGGCGCCTCTTCATTTTGTCTGTCGTGGCCGGCCAGGCAACGGCGCCCAATGGGGTGCTTTCTCGGTGCTCCGCCGCCTTGATGGACGATGAGTGTCTATTGTAGCGGAGCTGTAATCCAGGAGTACGACACTCCCTGCGTGTGGAGCACCTGGAGACCAGCGGGAGCCGTGCATGTGCCAGCGGGTGCCGCGCATGTGCCAGCGGGCGTTCACCAGGCCGCGAAGATCCGGAGCGCGTTCGCGGTGGTCAGCGTGGCGATCTGCGATGCGGTCGTGCCGCGCGCGGCGGCCAGCCCGGCGATCACCGCCGCGACGAACGCGGGCTCGGAGCGACCGCCGCGGTGCGCCTCGGGCGCCTGATCCGGAGCGTCGGTCTCGGCGAGCAGCAGCTCGGCGGGGATCGCGCGGGCGGCGGCGATCGGGCGGCGTGCGTTGCCGTAGGTCACCGGGCCGGCGAACGAGAACGCGAGCCCGAGGTCGCGATACACGGGGACGAGGCCGGCGCCTCCGGAGTAGCTGTGCAGGACGCCGGCGACCGGGCCCTCCTCGCGCAGGATCCGCGGCGCGGCGTCGTGGGCGCGTAGCACGTGGATCACCAGGGGCTTGCCGGCCTCGCGGGCGGCGCGAACATGGGCGCGAAAGATCTGCTCCTGCAGCGCGTGGGCGCCGGTGCCGCCGTCGAGCCCGCACTCGCCGATCGCGACGGCATCGCGCGCCGCGTCGATCAGCCGCGCGGTCAGATCGCCGGCCAGCTCGTCGGGCGCGAGCTCCGGAACGATCTGCGGGTGGATGCCGAGCGCGAACCGGACCCCGGCGGCGGCGTGGCGGTGGGCCAGCGCGCGTACCACGCCCCACGTGTGCGGCCGGATCGCCGGGATCAAGATGCCGGCCACGCCGGCCGCCGTGGCGCGCGCGACCACCGCGTCGCGGTCGGCGTCGAACGCGGCGACGTCGAGGTGGCAATGTGTGTCGATCATCGCGTGGGTGCGGCGTTCGGCGACCGGGCGCGGCCGCTCCCACGCTCGATCGTAGCGTAGGATCGGCTGGGTGAGGTTCGTCCAGCGCTGGCAGGGCTTCGTGCAGCGCAGGCGGAGGTTCGTGGAGCGCTGGCACACGTGGCTCACGACCAGCGAGGCCAAGGCTGCGCGCTGGCTGCGCGCGGCGCGCGACGCGCTGTTCGGCGAGATGCCGGTGCTCGCCGCCGGCACCGCGCTGTTCGCGATCCTCGCCACGGTGCCGACGCTCGCGGCCGTCGTCGGGGTCTACGGGCTGGTGGCGGACCCGCACCAGATCCAGGGCCACCTGCAAGGGCTCCAGAGCGTGCTGCCGCCCGAGGTCGTGGTGTTCGTCGGCGAGCAGCTCGAGCGCCAGGCCAAGCGCTCGACCGGCGAGCTCGGGTTCGCGGTGGCGACCAGCATCGTGGTCGCGGTCTACTCGGCGCGCGGCGCGGCGCGGGCGTTGATCACCTGCCTGAACCGCGCCTACCGCGTCCGCGAGCTCCGCCACGTCGTCCACAAGATCCTGATCTCGCTGGCGATGGCGTCGGTCACGCTGGTCGGGCTCATGCTCATGTTCGGCGTCGTCGTCGCGCTGCCCGGGATCCTCGCGCTGTTCCGCCTGGGCGGCATGGACCTCGTCGGCTGGCTGCGCTGGCCGCTCCTGATGGCGCTGCTCTACCTGGCGCTCCTGCTGCTGTATCGCTACGGTCCGTCGCCCCGGCCGCTCGGCACCGATCGCCACCTGTGGCCGGGCTCGCTGGTCTCGACGCTGCTCCTGGTGATCGTCTCGTGGGGGCTGTCGCAGTGGGTCGAGCGCGTCACCAACTACGCGCTGTTCTACGGCACGTTCGGCAGCATCGTCGTCGTGCTCTTGTGGTTCTACCTGTCGACGATCTCGCTGGTGCTCGGCGGCTTCATCAACGCCGAGCTCGAGCGCCACGCCGGTGCGCCCGATCCGGATCGCTCGATGTACTGAGCGCCGAAACGCTCACCGGCCCGGAACCAGATCCCGGGCCGGCGAGCCTCCTCGAGGAGCGGGTCATCCCCGCGGTCGTCGACCTGCGCGGCTACATGCGCTCGCCGAAGAACGTCGACGGCGCGAGCGGCGTCGGGGTCGAGCCGTAGCTCAGCGTGCCGGCCCACGCGCCGGTCTGGATCGCGTCGATCGTGCGGTCGTTGTTCTTGTCCTGCCCGCGGGCGGTGCCGGTCAGGCCGAACGCGAGCGCCGTGCCGTCGATCGCGTCGATCTTCGAGTACATGACGTTGGCGCCGGCGGAGATGCCCGCGGCGCACGCGGTCTTGAACGTGCTCGCGCCGAACCCGATCGCGTCGCCGATGGCGTTGCCGACCGCGGTGCAGTCGATCTTGTGGGCGATCAGCTCGTTGAGGCTGTGCGCCGACGAGTCGATCAGCGGGATGATCGCCGCGTCGAGGCCGAGCCGCAGCAGCTTGCCGTAGGCGAGCGAGACGTTGTGCCCGGCGATCGTCAGCTGGCCGGTGGCGTCCATCGTGACGGCGACGTTGCTCACGACCACGTTCGGCAGGTGGTAGCTGGCGAGCAGGTAGTCACCCTCCTGGTTGCCGATCTTGAAGTGGGCGCCGGTGATGGTGTGGACCGCGGTATAGCCGGTGCCGGACCGGGTCAGCTCGAGCGTCTCGTTGAGGCCGAAGTGCTTCGCGATGTCGCCGAAGTCGTGGCCGACCAGGACCATCGTCGACAAGAAGTCCGGCGCGAGGTTCAGCAGGCGCTGGTTCAGGTAGCCGACCACGAACGACTTGCCGAGGTTGAGCGCCGACTTGATGGTGCCGTCGGGGAGCTGCGCGATGATCTGGTCGACCAGCCAGCGGGTCGGGTCGTCGCCGTCGTCGGTCGCCGCGATGATCGTGTTGACGACCGTGCCGGCGGTGCCGGGCATGTTCGTGGCGAGGTCGAACGTGCTGTGCATGGCGTACTTGCCGGTCGCGTCGAGCGGCTTCAGCGGCTGGTCGTCGCCGCCGCCACCGCCGCCACCGCCGGTGTCACCACCGTCGTCGTCGCCGGCCATGGAGGAAGGATCGGCTGCGGTGCAGCCGGCGGCGGTGGATCCGAGCGCGATTGCGAGGACGAGAGCGAGGCTGTTCGTGGTCTTCATGGTGATTCTCCGGCGAGGATTGATTCCGGCCACCAGTGCAGCGCATGTGCCACGGATCGCCGCTGCGAACTCGAGCGACGTCGCGCAGTTGGTCCGCGCCTGGCTGATCGGCTTGCCGGAGCCACCTGTTTCTTTGGTGTCTGCTGGCCCGACCACTGGCTGAACGACTCGCCACCGCTCACGAGCAGGGATGAGACCAGCCCTTGCCGTAGGCGCTCTCGTTGCCGCAATTTCGGTATATTACTTGTAGTATCAATAACTTATAGATCGCGGGCCTGTATACTGCCACCTCAGACCCTGGGACGGCACCGGTAATGGCCGTGTGAGGTCCGCCAGCGCCGAGCGCAGCTGGCCTCGTCACCTCCGCATCGGTTCCCATCAGCCTGCGGTAGGGCACGTCGGCTGCTCGTCACCACCACGCCACGCTTGCGGGGCGCTGCGCCTGCGCGTAACCACCGAACTTGTCTCACACCACCCACCGGGCACGGTGGGGATGCGCTACTACTTCCTCGTTACGACGGATTGGGTGCGAGGTTGGGATACCATAAACGGCACGCAAGTATTCAGTGTGCCTACATCCACATTGTTCACGCCGTACACCGGGAACGACGAAGCGAAGATTCGCGACGCGGACCCCCAGTACCTCGCTGAACTGACCCAGGCATGGCTCGCGGATCTCACATATCACTGGCAAAGCCGCGGCACCTCGGCACCGGGTGAGCGAGATATGCAACGTGGTGGGGTCCTCGGATTCGTACGTTCGGCGGACACGGCCGTGACTGCAAGCTTGTGACGCGGATCTACGCCGAAGCGCCATTCGTGTGGCAGCTTGCGCTTCGCCAGGAGCACTCCGAGTCTTGCGAGCAGTTGCTTGAGCTCGCGTCTGCTGGAACAATTGTATTGGCGCTGCCGCTGGTTGCGTTGATCGAGACACTCAGCACAGGTCGTGCCCTGTTGGCTTTCGACCGCAAGGCCATCTCGGCGCCGATCACCGAGGATCTCAAGACCGCTGATATCAAGGTGTTTGGCACGCCGGATCAGCTCGCCCCGTGGCTCGCAAGCAGAGGTGTCACGCTGACGCTTGCAGCCGCAAACGCGGATCGTGGGGACACTGACAGTCGCAGTAGCAGCTGACCGCATCAGAGATCCTGCGGCGTCCCTGATCCCGAGCGGCACGCACCGCTCCGAGCGTGCCGCCGAGCTCCTGATCCCGATGGAGGGTCACCAGCCGCACTGCTGGCCCTGGTTCTGTGCCGTGAGCCAGCCCTGGAGCGGCGCGAAGTACTCGAGGATCGGGGAGGCGTCCATCTCCCGCTGGCCGGTCAGCGCGAACAGCGCCTCCTGCCACGGCTTGCTCGCGCCGAGCGAGAGCATCTTCATGTAGGCCGCGCCCGCGTCCTTGTTCCCGTAGATCGAGCACTCGTAGAGCGGGCCCTTGATCCCGGCCGTCGCGCACAGCGCCTTGTGGAACTGGAACGCGAGCACGGCGGCGAGGAAGTACCGCATGTACGGCACGTTCGCGGCCACGTGGTACTTGGCGCCCGGATCGAAGTCGGTCGCGGCCCGCTCGATCGGCGGCACCACGCCCTGGTACTGCTTCTTCAGATCCCACCAGTGCTGGTTGTACTTGTCGGGCGTGACCGCGCCGGAGAACACGTCCCACCGCCACTTGTCGACCAGGAGGCCGAACGGCAGGAACGCGATCTTGCCGAGCGCCGTGTGCATCTGCGCGTTGATCGTCGCCTTGTCGTTCTTGACGACGCGGGCGAGCAGGCCCTTCGCCTTGAGGTACTCCGGCGTCATCGACAGCTGGATCGTGTCGCCGATCGCCTCGTGGAAGCCGTCGTTCGCGCCGGCCTGATAGACGAACGGCAGCTGGTAGTAGTGGTGAAAGTAGTAGTCGTGGCCGAGCTCGTGGTGGATCGTCCACAGATCCTCCTGGTTCAAGTTGATACACATCTTGATCCGGAGGTCGTTGTTGTACTGGGGGTCCCACGCGCTGGCGTGGCACACGACGTTCTTGCCGGCCGGCTTGGTGAGCTGCGAGCGCTCCCAGAACGTCGGGGGCAGCGGGTCCATGCCGAGCGAGGTGTAGAACCCCTCGCCCATCTGCACCATCTTCTTGGCGTCGTAGCGCTTCGCGAGCACCGGCGTGACGTCGATCGGCGCGGTGCCCTTGTACGGCTCGAGCTCGGGATACAGGTAGTCCCACGACTGCGCCCACATGTTGCCGAGCAGGTGGGACGGGATCGGTCCGGTCTTGGAGACGATCTTGTCGCCGTACGTCTTGTTGAGCTTGCGGCGGGTGTAGCAGTGCAGCTGATCGTAGAGCGGCTTGACCTGGCTCCACAGCTTGTCGGTCTGCGCGGTGAACGCGTCCTCCGGCATGTCGTAGCCGGACTTCCACATCGACGCGACGTCCTTGAAGCCGATGCCGCGGGCGCCGGCGTTCGCCAGCCCGACGTACCTGGCGAACAGGTCGCGCTCCTTGTGGCCGATGTCGTCGTGCCAGGTCTTCCACGCGGCGAGCAGCTTGGCGGGCTTGCGATCCGCCTGCAGGAGCTTGGACCAGTGCTCGATATCCTGGCAGACCTCCTTGCCGTTCTGGCTGGTGCACACGCCCTTGCCGTATTCCGACTCCATCTTGGCGGCCAGCTCGGCGAGCTCCTGGGCCTGCTTCGGATCATCGGGCGACGGCTGGGCCTGGAACTTGAGCAGCGCCAGCTGGCGGCGGGTGTCGGGATCGAGCTTGCCGAGGATCGGCTCGAACTTGCGCGCGATCTTGACCAGCTTGGTGACCCCGACGCTCTGGATCTCGCCGGCCTTGGCCATCGCGGCCTCGTGGGCGGGCGTCAGGTCGGTCGCGTTTGCCCACGCGGCGAGCGCGGCCTCGATGGTCATCTTGCGCGCCGTCTTGTCGGCGTCGGCGACGAACTGCTTCGCCTCGGCGATCAGCGCGTCATCGCCGGCGGCCGCCGCCGGCCGCCGCTCGATCTTCTCGGCGGCCGGATCGGCCGGCACCATCTCCGGACTGGGCGGCGCGGGCTCGGGGGGTTTGGACGGATGGCCGCACGCCGCGGCGAGGATCAACACAGAGAGCAGGGTGGGCTTGCGCACCGGCGAACTCTACGCCCGGATCGCGCGGTGCGGTCAAGCGCGGCGCTGCGACGTGCGGCCCGGCGTGCGGCCCGGCGCGATCCGCACGGCACGGCTACGGCTCGAGCGGAACGCCATCGTCGGAGGTCCGCTTCGGTGGCTTGATGTCGCTGCCCGGGGCGGTGATACCGCGCTCGTCGAGCAGCTTGCGCGCGGCCGTCTTCTGGGCCGGATCGAGCAGCGCGAACGCCTTCTGCATCGCCTCGTCGTCGTTCGCCTTGCGGGCGGCGTGCAGCTTGCCGGCGTCGGCGGTCGTCCTGATCTGCGCGCCGGGCGCGTTGTTGTGGCGCGGCGGCGGCGCGCCCTTGGGCATCTCCGGATCCTCCAGGGGCCTCTCGATGAGGCGGAGCTGGGTGTCGATCTCGTCGTTCTTCGCCGCCAGGCTACGGTCGAGATCCTTGAGCTGCGCGAGCTGATCGTCGCGCAGATCGAGCGGGCCCGCGTTGTCGACCAGGTACCCGATCGGCGTCCCCGATGACGGCGGCAGCGGCGGCAGCTCGCCTTCCTTGGGGTGCATCGGCGGCGGATCGGTGTCGTGACGACACCCGGCGAGGAGGAGCAAGGCGTAGAGCGTGGCGCGCAACATGCGCGGCGACTGTATCTCCCGTTCGTGGCCGTGGCGCGATGTGTGTCCGGCAGAGCCGTGCGTGAGGAGAAATCGCGGCTTTGGCAGCAAAGCGCTGCGATCTTCGTGCGTTGTTCCGTGAGAGCGAGGAGCTCACGCAGCGATCCCAGACCGGCGCTCAAAGAAAATTACTGAGTCAGTGTGTGAAGAGCCCGTCAGAAAGACCAGCGATCATCGTGAGGAAAAAACGCGCGCTTCGACGGCGAATCGCAACGATCTCGAAGCGTTGTTCCGTTAGAGCGAGCGACTCACGTTAGAAAATTACAACATTAATGCGTGAGGGGAAATCGCCAGATTTCGGATCAAATCGCAGCGATCTTCGCGCGTTGTTCCGACGCGGGCCCGCGGCTACGGGCAGGTGTTGCAGCCGGCCGCGGCCGAGGTGCAGCCGCCGAACACCGTCGTCGAGGTGCATTGCGGTGTCTTGCAGGTGAGGTTCACGCAAAGCGAGTTGATGTGGCAGGTGAGGTCGCACGCGCACGACAGCCCGCAGCTGACGTCGCGGCACGATCCGGTGCCCGTGCAGTCGACGTTGCACGGCCCGCCACCGCAGCTGAGGCTCCTGCAGCTCTGCGATCCGCTGCACGTGATCGTGCAGGACTTGCTGCCGGCGCAGCTGATGCCGCCGCGGCACGCGTTGGTCGTCGAGCACGCGATGTTGCAGTTCCAGCCCGTGGGGCACGTGACCTGCTGCGCGCAGCCGCCGTTGAGCGCGCAGTCGATGACGCAGCTCTTCGTGACGGTGTCGCACGACGTGCACTGCGACGGGCACGCGGCCGGCGGGGCGTCGCCCTTCACGCCGGAATCGAGCTGGGGGGGACCCACGCAGAACCCATCGCTGCAGGTCCGGCCGCCGGCGCAATCCGCCTGCTTCTCGCAGGCGAAGTCGCCGCTGCGGTGGCTGACCGAGCAGCCGCCGGCGGTGACGGCCGCAAACCCGAGGACTGCGAGCCAGAGCGCGACGAGCTTCACGGCATGCCTCCGATCGTGAGCACCACGCCGGCGCCGTGATCGAGCACGGTCGGCATGAGTCGCGCCGACGACGTGGACGCGGCGCGGCGATCCTTGAGATAGAAGTACGTGCCGATCCCGCCGGCGACCAGGCCGCCGATGACGAACAGGTTGCCGAGCCCGGCGTAGCCGTCGCCCCTGGACTCGAGGTCCTCGAGCGCGAGCAGGTCCTGCTTGGTCGTCGTCGGCGCCTTGTCGATCTCGCCCTGGACGTTGCTCGCGGCGCCCCACAGGAGGAGGCCGAGCACGACCAGGCCGCCGCCGCCGGCCATCCCGGCGATCTCGAGGCGGTGACGTTGGGTGCTCGGCGGATCGAGCGGCCGGGCGTTCCATTGCGCGGTGGTCGTGGTGGTGGTCGTCGTCGCGACCGGCGGGGGCGGGGTCTTGATCGCGGTCGGCGGCGGGATCACCGGCCGCTCGCCGGTGGGGCGATCGGTGGTCGTGAGCGCAGGGGCGGCGGGGCCGGCAGGCGAGATGGGGCCGGCAGGCGAGATGGGGCCGGCAGGCGAGATGGGGCCGGCAGGCTTGCCACCGAACAGCGGCGCGATGCCATCGAGCTTGTCCGGTCGCGCGCCGGCGGGCAGCAGCATCGTCGCGTCGCGCGTCGCGCCGCCCTTCTGGACCCGGCGGACCGCGATCTCGGTGCCGCCCGGCTTCGGCGTCACGGTGGTGATCACGATCTCGTCGACCGCGAGCATGGCGAGCACCTCGTCCTTGCAGGCCGCCGCCTCCGGCTTGCAGCCGACCGCGGTCGCGGCGTCGGAGTAGTTGAGCTCGCCTGCCGAGGTCTGCGGCTCCGCGCCGAGCGCGAGCTTGACGATCGCCGCGTCGATCTTTGCGCGGGTGGCGGCGTCGGCGCGACCCTCGGACTGCAGCACGAGCAGCTTGTGCGGCTCGGCCGCGGCCGGACGTGCCACCGCGAGGGCGAGCAGCGCGGCGAGCTGGCGCGACCTCATGGACCGAGCCGCTCCAGGCGCTCGCGGATCTGGTCCGCGTCGCCGGCGTCGGGTGCGAGCTGCAGGTATCGCTTGAACGCCGAGCGCGCTTGCCCCTGGTTGCCCTGCTTCTCGTAGACCAGGCCGAGGCCGCGCCAGGTCGGCGCATAGGTCGGGTTGCTCGACAGCGAGGTGCGCAAGGTCGACAGCGCCCCGCTGGTATCGCCGCGGGCGTACTGCTGCAGACCGGTCTTGTACGCCGCCGCCGGATCGGTGCTCGGTTTCTCCGCCGGGGCCGGGGTCGCGTACGGATCGAGCGGCTGCGCCTTGGTGGTGGCCTTGGCCAGCTTCTCGGGGGCCGGTCGCTTGACGGGCTTGTCGGCCGGCTTC
>Ga0137459_1000108_pt1 | contig 28364 bp, 23 predicted proteins | sample EasRivERMGT700_2_FD_104908 | JGI IMG/M metagenome (GOLD analysis project Ga0137459, IMG submission 104908) | Soil microbial communities from meander-bound floodplain in the East River, Colorado, USA - East River MetaG ERMGT700_2 | ecosystem: Environmental > Terrestrial > Soil > Floodplain ...
CACGCTCGAGCTGGTCCGCGAGCGCCGGCCCGAGCTCGAGATCGACGGCGAGATGCAGCCCGAGATGGCGCTCGATCCGGCGCGCCGGCAGCAGTCGTACGGGTTCTCGCGGCTCACCAAGCCCGCCAACACCCTGGTGTTCAGCTCGCTCGCCTCGGGCAACGCGGCCTACCAGATCGCCCGGGCGATCGGCGGCGCCTCGGCGGTCGGGCCGATCCTGCTCGGGCTGTCCAAGCCCGTCGCGGCGATGCAGAACGACGCGACCGTTGAAGAGATCGTCAACATGACCTCCCACGTCGTGCTCAAGGCGCAGCAGCTGCGCCGCGACAAGGTCCACGCCTAGCCCTGCTGGCCCCCGCCGCCTCTGCACGCGCCGCCTCCGCACGCGCCGCCTCCGCAGGAGAACGCGGACACGCGCGCTAGCGACGCGGGCTTGGGTCCGCCGCTCGTCCGTTAACCACCGTATCGAGCATGAATGGCGGCGCCATCTCCACGACCCGCCGGCGATCCACTACCCGGCCGTGCAATTTATCTCGCGTCGTGACCCAGCCCGCGCCGCTGCGCTGCGCGTTGTCGTGGTCGCGGAGGAAGGAGGAAGCGATGCTCACCGACGCCTACCGTGGCCCGCGAGCCGTCACTGGACTGCTATGATGTCTCGGTGTCGAACGGAGACATGGCCATCGTCCTCGACCTCGGAGCGATCGACGACGCAACCGAGCTCGAGCCTCCGTACGCCGCGGTACGTGCGATCGCGGCCACGGTGCTCCTGGAGCGCAATCACGGCCCTCGCGAAAGCGACCCGGCCGAGCTTCACCACGAGGACCATTACCGAAGCGCACAGCTCGTTCGGCGTGCGGTGACCCCGCGCGCCGATCTGACGTACGACGAACCCATCCAGGTGACGGAAGAAGCAGCCGAGGCCGTCGCGTTCTTGGTCGCACGGCGGGTGTTGAACCGCATCGCGTACGCGAGGTGCCGGACGCGAACCGGTGCAGACTACCGCCTGCGCCATCCCGGTGCCGCCGATAGCGACTCGTATGAACGACTCGAAGTGAGCGGCATCGGCGGTGGCACCGAGCGCGCCGTCAGCCGCTTGCGCGAGAAGCTGACGCGACTGGCAGAGTATCCCGAGGAACCGCCGGGCTTCGCGATCGTCACGAACTTCCGCGACGACCCGGTGGAGATCCTGGTCGGGAGGCACGCGCCGTGAACGTCTGGTTCCGCGACCGACGCTTCAAGGAAGCCGAGGCCAAGTCGATCGCGGCCGATCAGGCCGAGCGCCAGAACCAGCGCGACCTGGCGATGGCGCTCAACTACGAGGCAGCCGAAGGGTTCGCCAGCGTGGCGATCAGCGTTCCCGCCGACCATCCGAACACCCGCAGCGATCTCGCGATCTCGGCGGTGGTCAGCTTCGCGTGCGCCGGTCGCTACGACCGGGCGGTGCAGTTCGCGCGCCGCATGCTCGCCCAGCAGGGCATGCTCTCGCCGCGCGGCCGGGGCGAGCTGTTCAAGACGCTTGCCGAGTACGAACCGCTCGTGACACCGACCCGGTTCCCCACGAAGCCGGCCCCGCGGCATCCACACCGCATGCGCGGCGGCGTGCGTGACCGATTCGCGAGGGTTGTGTGATCCGTACCGTTCCAACGGGAGACTTGGGCTTGGACGTCCTGCTCGGCGGTGGCTGGCGCCTCGTGACGCGGCTACCCGGTCTGGCGTCCGCGACCGTCGTCGTACGCGGCGGCAGCGGCGCGGGCAAGACGCTCGTTGGCTTGCAAGTTGCGATCGAGTTGGCCCGTGCGCTCGATGGCGACATCGCGGTGGCGTGCGTCGAGATCCTGCCAACCGAGTACGCCGCTCAGATCCGCGCGGCGCGGAGCAGCCTCGAAGAGTCGCACGTCTTCGTCATGCCCGCGAGCGTGAGTGACCGACCGGCCGACGTGGCGACTCGCACCGAGCACCCGCGGGTGTACATCGGGCTCCTGACCGATCTCGATCCCGAGGAGCCTGATCTCGTCGCGAGCCTTGAAACGCTCGAGCGCGATGTGAAGCGCGACGGCGGCAAGCCCGCCGTGTTCATCGTCGACTCGCTGATAGAGGGGTACAGCATCGGTGCCAACGCGCCGCGGATCACGGCGGATGCGCTGATGAAGTTCGCCGCGCAGGGCGGCTACGGCCTCGTGCTATGCGAGGAGCAGATCAATGACGCACCGTCGCCGTGGGTGTTCGCCGCCGACACGGTGCTCCAGCTCGGCGTCGAGTCGCGCGAGCGCGGCCGGTGGATCGAGGTGCGCAAGCACCGCTTCGGTCCGTCTTCGACGGATCGTCACGAGCTCGACTTGAGCGCCGCATCGCATCCCGAAGTCTTCCCGAACCCCAGTGCGTGGGCGTCGAACACCGTTCCGTCGATCCTGCGATCCCATGGATGGGCATTTGCGCAAGACCGGCGCGATACGAGTGTGGTCTTCGACCACGCCTCTCTCTCGCTGAGGCAACCAATACAGTGCGCATTCGCTTTCGTGACCAGCAGTGACGGCTCCGTCGCGCGGAACCTCGCTTTGGCGCTCCAACCTACTCGCCCGGTTTCGGAATTCGATCTCGTCATCGAACTGGACGCACTGACTCATCGGGTCGAAGATCTGGTCTCTGCGACGTTCGAGGTACGCTATGTCCCAGTTGCGCGCGGCCCCGCCCGCGCATTGCGTGCCCTCATCGACCGCTTCGGCGCAACGTTCGCCAAGAACGCGCGGCGACCCCGGCGTGTGTTGATCGGTGACCTTGGCCCCGTGCTCGCTGCGGCGGATGCGCTTGACTGGGTCGAAGCCATCCGAGTATTCGCCACGCTGGTGATCGAATCGGGCTCACCGATTCCGGTCGTCGCCTACGACGGCCAACGTAGCGGCCTCTCTCGCTCCGTTCTGGTCGCGTACGCGGACGTTTGCATCGACGTGGACGTGGCGCCTGACCACGTTGCCTTCACAATGATCCAGCGATGGCCGCGAACGACCGAGCGTAAGTCGCCCAACCACCAGCAGTTGAAGGACTACGGCAAACCCGGGCCGTTGCACGCCCTCACTCGCGACGGCACCACAGAAGTGTGGTGAGAGCGCGGGCCGTGGCTCACCCGTGGCTCGCCCATCCGTCCAGGCGACTGCGTGACCTGTCGCGCCACAACAGCGCCGCGTCCGGGAATGCCCTGACCGCGCCAACGCGCAGCGCAGCGCCGCGGGGTGGGTCAGGGCGCGAGATAGATTGCACGGCCGGGTGGTGGATCGTCGGCCGGTCGTGGAGATGGCGCCGCCCTCCATGCTCGATACGGTGGTTAACGGACGAGCGCCCGACCCAGCCCCGCGGCGCCAGCGCGCGTGTCCGCGTTCTCCTCCAGAGGCCGCGCCAGCGCGCGTGTCCGCGTTCTCTTGCAGAAGGGCGCCGGCGCGCGTGTCCGCGTTCTCCTACAAGAAGTGGTGAGGTGGAAAACCGCGGCGGCGACGGCCTGGATGCCTTGCGGGGGAAGGGCCATTTCCCTATAGTCCGCCGCGACATGGCCACACACCTGCCCGTGATTGGTGGGCACGCCGAAGGGTTCGGCAAGACAACGCGAACCGACAACTGGCGCGGCGGTCCGGCGATCACCTTCGCCGTGTTCATGACGTTCGTCGTGTACACGACCTGGGCGGCGCTCCAGGGCAACCACTACTTTGTCGATCCGTACCTGTCGCCGTTCTACTCGCCGGTCCTGTTCGCGGATCCCAGCGTGGCCGGCGCGGTGCCGGTCAGCCACGCCTGGTTCGGCGCGGTGCCGAGCTGGTGGCCGCAGAAGCTCATCTCGTTCTCGCCGGCGCTGCTGATCCTCGTGTTCCCCGGCAGCTTCCGGTTCACCTGCTACTACTACCGCAAGGCGTACTACCGGTCGTTCGCGGGCTCGCCGCCCGGCTGCGCGGTCGGGCCGCTCGCCGGCACGCGGAAGTACCGCGGCGAGACGGCCGTGCTGCTGTTCCAGAACCTGCACCGCTACGCGATGTACTTCGCGCTGATCTTCATCCTCTTGCTCGGCAAGGACGCGGTCGAGTCGTTCTTCAAGGGCGGCAAGCTCGGGATCGGCGTCGGCAGCATCATCCTGACGATCAACGTGGTCCTGATCGCGAGCTACACGTTCGGCTGCCACTCGTTCCGCCACCTGATCGGCGGCCGCAAGGACTGCCTGTCGGATTGCGGCAAGCCGTCGCTCGCGCTCGGCACGTGGAAGAAGGCGACCTGGTTCAACGCGCGCCACATGCAGTTCGCGTGGCTCTCGCTCGTGTGGGTCATGGTCACCGATCTCTACGTTCGCCTGCTCTCGATGGGCTACCTCCACGACCTCCACACCTGGTGAGTACGCATGCTCGACGTTAGCGAGATCCAGACCATCGATCATGACGTGATGGTCATCGGCGCCGGCGGTGCGGGGTTGCGCGCCGCCATCGAGTGCAGCGCCCACAAGCTCAACACGGGCGTCATCTCCAAGAGCCTGCTCGGCAAGGCCCACACGGTGATGGCCGAGGGCGGCATGGCCGCGGCGATGGGCAACGTCGACCCGCGCGACAACTGGAAGGTCCACTTCCGCGACACGATGCGCGGCGGCAAGTTCCTGAACGTGTGGCGGATGGCGGAGCTCCACGCCAAGCAGGCGCCCGACCGCGTCCGCGAGCTCGAGGAGTGGGGCGCGGTGTTCGACCGCACGAAGGAAGGCCTGATCTCGCAGCGCAACTTCGGCGGCCACCGCTACCCGCGGCTTGCCCACGTTGGCGATCGCACCGGCCTGGAGCTCATCCGCTCGCTGCAGGATCACGGCGTCCACCAGGGCATCGACTTCCACATGGAGGTCACGGCGCTCGAGCTGCTCAAGGACGGCGATCGGATCGCCGGCGTGCTCGCGTATCGCCGCGAGACCGGCCGGTTTGTCGTGTTCCGCTGCAAGGCGGTGATCCTGGCGACCGGCGGCGGCGGCAAGGCGTGGCCGGTGACGTCGAACTCGTGGGAGTACACCGGCGACGGCATCGCCATGGCCTACGAGGCCGGCGCCGAGCTCATGGACCTCGAGTTCACGCAGTTCCACCCGACCGGCATGGTGTGGCCGCTGTCGGTCCGCGGCATCCTCGTCACCGAGGGCGTGCGCGGCGACGGCGGCATCCTCAAGAACAACCAGGGCGAGCGGTTCATGTTCAACTACATCTCCGAGCGCTTCGCGCCGGAGACCGCCGCCACCGTCGAGGAGGCCCAGCGCTGGCTCGACGGTGCCAAGGACGCGCGCCGGCCGCCGGAGCTCCTGACCCGCGACGAGGTCGCCCGCGCGATCACCGCCGAGGTCAAGGCCGGGCGCGGCTCGCCGCACGGCGGCGTGTTCCTCGACATCGCGTCGCGCCGCCCGGCCGACTTCATCAAGCGCAAGCTGCCGTCAATGTACCACCAGTTCAAGGAGCTGGCCGAGGTCGACATCACCAAGGAGCCGATGGAGGTCGGGCCGACGCTGCACTACTTCATGGGCGGCGTCCGGGTCGACGCCGACTCGCAGGAGACCACGGTGCCGGGGCTGTTCGCGTGCGGCGAGTGCGCCGCGGGCCTGCACGGCGCGAACCGGCTGGGCGGCAACTCGCTGTCCGACCTGATCGTGTTCGGCAAGCTCGCCGGCGACGGCGCCAAGCAATACATCGCGAAGACCTCCACGCCGCCGAAGCCGTCCGACGAGCAGATCGCCTCGGCGATCCGGCGCGCGACCGAGATCTTGAACCGCGAGACCGGCACCAACCCGTACCTCCTGCACGGCAAGCTCGAAGGTGTGATGAGCAAGGGCGTCGGGATCGTCCGCAAGCAGGATGAGCTCGAGGTCGCGATCGCAGAGCTCGAGGCGCTCAAGGTCGAGGCCCAGACGATGAAAGCGCCGGGCGCGAGCCAGTACAACCCGGGCTGGCACGAGGCGCTGTCGATGCGCTCGCTGCTCGTCACCTCCGAGGCCGTCACCCGCGCGGCGCTGATGCGCGAGGAGAGCCGCGGCGCGCACACCCGGCTCGATCACCCCGGCGAGAGCGCCGAGTGGGTCAAGTACAACGTGATCATCAAGAAGAGCGACGACGGCCAGATGGCGGTCGAGAAGCGCGCCAAGCCCGAGGGCCCCGCGCACCTGGTCGCGATCGCGAACGCGAAGATCGAGGACCTCGAGGCCGGCAAGGTCGGCGCGGACGTCAAGTAAGCGCAGGGCCCGAGCGACCCGAGCGACAAGGAGCACATCCCGATGGCGAAGCGAGTCTTCAAGGTCTGGCGCGGTAACACCCTGGGCGGCGACTTCAAACAGTTCGACATCGAGGTCGATCCGGGCATGGTCGTGCTCGACGTCTTGCACCGGATCCAGGCCCAGCAGGCCAACGATCTGGCGCTGCGCTGGAACTGCAAGGCCGGCAAGTGCGGCTCGTGCTCGATGGAGATCAATGGCAAGCCGCGGCTGGCGTGCATGACGCGGATGAACAGCTTCACCGACGACGAGACCATCACCTGCCAGCCGCTCAAGACGTTCCCGGTGATGAAGGACCTCGTCACGGATGTCTCGTGGAACTACGAGCAGAACAAGAAGATCCCGAAGTTCAAGCCGAAGCCGCGCGACGCCGACGGGACCTACCGGATGTACCAGGAGGACGTCGATCGCGTGCAGGAGTTCCGCAAGTGCATCGAGTGCTACCTGTGCCAGGACGTCTGCCACGTGCTGCGCGACCGCGACAAGCCGGCCCAGCGCGCCAAGGCGGGCGACAGCACCAAGGGCGCGTTCGTCGGGCCGCGCTTCATGATCCGGCTGGCGAGCCTGGAGATGCACCCGCTCGACACCGACGACCGGATCCCCGAGATCAAGAAGGAGTTCGGCTCGGGCCTGTGCAACATCACCCGGTGCTGCACGGAGGTCTGCCCCGAGCACATCGGCATCACCGATAACGGCATCATCCCGCTCAAGGAGCGGGTCGTCGACCGCTACTTCGACCCGGTCGCGATCGTCGGCCGCAAGCTGCTCGGCATCCGCAAGCGCACCAAGACCCGGGTCGAGGAGGCGGCCGAGGGCAAGGCGCCGCCGGCGAGCCCACCCGACGCCAAGGGCCCCGCATGAGCTCGGCGCGCGCGCGCGCGGACGTGGGGCCGCGGGCGTGACCACGTTCGTGCTCAAGCGGATCGCCGCCGACGGCATCCCGCACGCGGTGGACAAGGCCGAGCGCTACCGGCTGCTGAACGATCCGGCGCAGGCCGAGAGCATCTGCCACGACGTGCTCGCCGTCGACGCCGGCCACCAGGACGCGCTGCGCTGCCTCATCCTGTCGCTCACCGATCAGCTCGGCGCTGGCGGCGCGGCGCACGCGGCCCGCGAGGCGCGCGCCTGCACCGTCAAGCTGACCGACGAGTACGAGCGCGCTTACTACACGGGCCTGGTCCACGAGCGCGAGACCCGCGCCTTCCTGCACCGCAAGAACGTGGTGCGCTCGGCGGCCTACGACGGGTTCTGCCACGCGATGGAGTGGTACGAGCGCGCCGAGGCCCTCCGGCCGCCCGGCAACGTCGACGCGATCCTGCGCTGGAACAGCTGCGTCCGCGCGATCGAGCGCGAGCGGCTCGAGCCCGCCGGCGACGACCGCGAGCTGCCGCTCGAGTAACTGCCCGTGATCGCGTTGCGTGATGCCGCGTGATGCCGCGTGATGTTTCAGGGCGCCGCGCCGTCGCCCGCTGCCCAGGCGTGTATTGCTAAACGGGCGCGGCTCCGCGTAGGCTAGCCGGGTGATCGACGACGAACCTGGGACCACGACCGAGCAGATCGATCGCCAGGCGCCGTTCGGCGACCGCGTCCTGCTCGTGATCGATGGGGCCGCGCTCCAGGTCATCCCGCTGCCGGGGAGCGGCACGCTCACGATCGGCCGTGCGAGCAAGTGCGACGTCCTGGTCGACTCGGGCTCGGTGTCACGCCACCACGCCAACCTCGCGGTCGGCAGCGACATCGAGATCGAGGACGTCGGCAGCTCGAATGGCACGTTCGTCGACGGCGTGAAGCTGCCGGCGCTGCGCCCGGTCCGGCTCACGATCGGCGTGCCGTTCCTGATCGGCGCCGTCACGCTGATGGTGCAGACCCGCGCCGGCTCGCGCCGCGAGCTGGCCACCCAGTCGAGCCTGCTCGCCGCGCTCGAGCAATCGGCGTCGCGGATCTCGCTCGGCCGGCTCAGCGTCCTGGTCGTCGGCGAGACCGGCGTCGGCAAGGAGCGGTTCGCCGAGCGCATCCACGAGATGTCGCCCCGCCGCGCGGCGTCGTTCGTCCGGATCAACTGCAGCGCGATCAGCGAGTCCCTGCTCGAGGCCGAGCTATTCGGCAGCGAGGCGTCGAACAAGCCCGGCCACCTCGAGCTGGCCGACGGCGGCACCGCGTTCCTGTCGGACGTCGATCAGCTGCCCAACGCGCTGCAGCAGAAGCTGCTCCGCGCCATCGAGGACGCGGCGGTCCGCCGGATCAACGCGGCGCGGGCGCGGCCGATCGACGTGCGCTACGTGGCGTCGACCTCCAAGGATCTCGCCGCCGAGGTCGAGGCCACGAGGTTCCGCCGCGATCTGTACTTCCGGATCGCCGGCGCGACGTTCACGATCCCGCCGCTGCGCGAGCGCAAGGACGAGGTCCTGCCGCTCGCCGAGCAGTTCATCGCCGCGGCCGCAGGCCCGCTCGGCCGCTCGTTCGCGTTCTCCGACGACGCCCGGCAGTGGCTGACCTCGCACGACTGGCCCGGCAACATCCGCGAGCTGCGCAACGCCTGCGAGCGCGCGGTCCTGCTCGCCACCGGCGCGCTGATCGAGCGCCACCACCTGACCACGATCGACGATCCGGCCAAGCGCCTGCCCGACCAGCGCAACCGCCGGCAGGCGACCATCCCGCCGCCGCCCGGCATCATGGCGCCGAGCGCGGCCGACATGCCGTCGCAGGTCCGCGCGACCGTCGCCGAGCTCGAGAAGCAGCGCATCCTCGAGGCCCTCGATCGGTGCGCCGGCAACCAGACCCGCGCCGCCGAGGTCCTCGGCATCTCGCGCCGTACGCTGATCAACCGGCTCGACGAGTACAGCATCGCCCGGCCGCGCAAGCGCGACGAGTGAGGGGACGCTCCCCATTAGCGAAACTAGCGAGCTGTAAGTACGCGAGGACACGTCGCGGGCTGCTACGATTGCCTACTCGAAGCGAGGGCGGGCTATCGCCGCCTCGCGGTCGGGCTGCCCATGAAGGACGAACGACTGGTCAGGAGTCACGTACAGATCGCTAGTTTCGCTCGTGGGAGCATCCCGGCAGCTGTTTCGACGTGCCCTCGCCCACTTACAGATCGCTAGTTTCGCTAATGGGGAGCGTCCCCCGGGTAAGGTCGGCCGCACCATGAAGTCGCTCGTGCTGCCCGGGCCCGCCGCGGCGTTCGTCACCGCTGGCGGCCGCGACATCGACACCGCCAAGCTGGCGGCCGAGCTGACCGCCGGCGAGCACCTGCAGCTGGTCGACGAGCGCGGCGAGGAGCTCGGGCTCGCGGTCGCCGATCCGGACAACGCGCGGCTGCGGATGATCGCGACCCCGGCCGATGGGTTCCCCCGGATCGACGGCGCGCTGCTCGGCTGGCGGGTCGAGCGGGCGCTGCGCTTCCGCAAGACGCTCGGCCTGCCCGGCCCCGACCACGCCTACCGGATCGTCCACGGCGCGGGCGACGGCCTGCCCGGCTTCGCGTGCGACGTGCTGGGGCCCACCGCGGTGGTCTACGTCTACGGCGCGGGGCTGCGGGCGCTCGGCAAGCAGCTCGCCGAGGCGATCGTCGGGTTCGCCGGGCTGCGCGGCGCGGTCGTCAAGCTGCGCGCGCGCGGCGGCGCCGACAGCGTCGAGCAAGACGTCGTCGGCACCTCACCCGACGACAAGGTGATCGTCACCGAGCACGGCGTGCCGTTCGAGATTCACCCGCACGGCGGGCTCAACCACGGCCTGTTCACCGACATGCGCGAGCACCGCCGCGGCCTGGCGCGGTTCGTCGCCGGCGCGCGCGTGCTGAACCTGTTCTCGTACACCGGCGCGCTCAGCGTCGCGTGCGCGCGGGCGGGCGCGGCGACCGTGACCTCGGTCGACACCTCGGCGGGCGTCGCGGCGTGGGCCGCCGGCAACTTCGCGCGCAGCGGCCTCGCCGACGCCAAGCGCTGGCGGTTCGAGACCGGCGACGCCGTCCGGTTCCTCCAGCGGGCCGCGCGCGACAAGGAGCGCTACGACGTCGTGCTGATCGATCCGCCGACGTTCTCGACGGCGCGCGGCTCGCCGTGGACGCTCGATCGCGACTACCCCGAGCTGATCGCCAAGGCCGCGGCGGTGATCCCGAGCGATGGCCTGCTCTGGCTGGCGGCGAATACCCACGAGCTCGGATCACTGGCCAAGCTCGCGCAGAAGGGCCTGCGCACGGCCGGCCGCGCCGGCGCGGTGCTCGAGCAAGGCGGCTTGCCGCCCGAGTACCCGACGCTCGCGGCGCAACCGCACGACCGCTACTTGCAGGTCTGCCTGCTGCGCCTGTCCTGACGGATCTCGGCAGGCGCCGTTCGCCACCGCGCCAGCACTGGGCGCCGGCTGCGCCGGGCCGGCGCAGCTCCCGCCGGTGTTCGCGCGGCGGCCTCGCACCTCGCGGAGCCCCTCCGCTAGACTCTCGAGGCCATGGATCCCGGGACCCTGCTGTTCGCCGCGCTGTCGACCACCGTGGTCGCGGGCACGGGCGTCGTGGCCTACCTCGGCAGCGAGCTGCGGCTGCGCCGCACGTTGCGTCGCACGCCCCGGTGGTCGCTCGCGGCGCTCCCCGAGGACACGTTCGGCCGCGTGACCGGCGCCGCGCACGCGTTCGAGGGCCAGCAGCTGACCGGGCCGCTCACCGGCCGGCCGTGCGTCTACTTCATCGCGATCGTCGAGCAACGCGGGACCCGCGACGGCAACCGCGCGCGGTGGACGCGCCTCGCGCTCGAGCGGCGCAGCGTCCGGTTCGTGCTCGAAGACGGCGGCCACCGCGCGATCGTCGACCCCAGGCGCGCCCGCGTCACGCTCGACTTCGATCACGTGTACCGGACCGAGCACCTGCCGCGCGCGCTGCGGTCGCCGTCGGACACAGGCCACGGCGCTGCCCCCACGACCGAGGACGAGCGCCAGGGTCAGTTCCTGACCAGGCACCACCTCGCCAACCATCCCTGGTCGAGGATGCTCGAGCTGCGCTATCGCGAGGCGGTGATCGAGGTGGGCGAGAAGATCGCCGTGCTCGGTTCCGGAATCCGCGAGCCCGATCTCGAGGCTCGCTCCGACGGCGATGCCTATCGCGCGGCGGGCGGCACGCGGCTCCGCATGACGGGCTTGCGACGCTACCCGCTGGTCATCAGCGACGATCCATCGACGCTGGCCTAACCGAGCTCAGGGTTCGATCGTCGCTACCAAATTCCTGATATTGGGCTGCTGCTTGTCCAATTGGGTCTGGTTGACCATCACATCCTTCCCAAGGACAGAGTGCATTCCTGCCGAGAGTGCCACGATTGGAGCGCCAATCGCGCTCGACACAACAGAAGCCGTATTCGCATCCACGACTTCGTATTGAAACATCTGCCGGAAAGCAGTCCGGCTCGTGGGCGGTGGACCACCGGTCGGGTGAACGTAGAAGTCCGCTGTATTGGTAGTCCAAGCGTCCCAAATGGCAGAGCCGATCGCGGTGACGACGGTCTTGAACGCTGTGGCGGAGGAAAAGTTTGCTTGTGTAAGCCTGTTGCCAACGTAGCAGTAGATCTTTGGAACCGAGAGCCGAAACCGTTTAGAATTCAGGTAAAATTCCGACTGCTGGCCCCCGGTTCTCACGACTCCATACAACAGGGAAAGAACGGCTCCCACAGCTCGTGCCGAGGAGCCGTCTGCAGAGAACGGGATGATGAGACGATCCGAGGCTGACATCGCCAGTTCGGTGTAGATGCCGAAGCTGGGGTTGCAATCGACAAATGTCGTGATCGTCGTAGTGTTCCAACTGCGGGCCACATCCTGAATAAGGTCGGTGAGCCAGAGGTGCACCTTCGACCACGCATCATCCGGGCCGGGCGATGTCGCATTTGCGACTCGCGAACCGAGAATTTCCAGTTCGTCATCCCCCGCTATCAAGTATAAGTTCGTGGGGACGTACTCGTTTTCTGCACATATCTGTTGAAGGTAATTCGCACCATTGCCGGGGTTGTGGTAAGGGCTAGCGATCCTGTCGCGAATATATCCCGCGATCGTGCGCCTCGGGTTCGTGCTCCCTAGCCTTATCAGTGCCGCCTCGCCCTTGCTCATACCACCAAGCAACATACTGGAGGCATTCGCCTGAGGGCACACATCAAGGACCAAGATCCTTTGGTCTGGATGTGTACGGGCAAACTCACAAGCGATCTGGAAAGTCAGATAACTTTTCCCAACCCCACCCTTGTTGTTCCAGATTGCATACGTTGCCATACGTCACCTTGTCGCTGCTGGCGTTTGCCAGTTCATCTGTGCGCCCGGTGGATACGGACGCGAAGGTGCCAAACGGTGCCCCCGCGGAGACGTGGGGCAGCATGGCCACGCCTCGCCGTGGCAATCAGACACGCCGATGGCCACGTCAGCGGCGTCCATCCTGGAAGCGGGTCGTGCCATCACCGTGGGCGCAAGCGACGCTGATCGCCCGACTACGTGCGCGACCGAATTGCCGCATCCGAGCCTCATCCCGGACCGTTGCGCGTGGCACCGGATGCTGTCGCGTGCGGTGAGTCTCACCTGCAACGTGAGGCATGCCGGCGGGAAAGGACACGCGTCGGAGATCCCGGCAGCCGGGCGACGGCGATTGTCTCGGCTGCTCACGGTTCGTTGATGATCGTAGATTGCGCTGTCTCGGTCAACCGAGCCGGACCACCACAGAAGGTCCCGGAGCCGGTGCCCCCCGTCGATGATGGTTTCGACGTGACGGCCAGCGTAGCCGGTCCCGGCCGGATTCGCGCCCGCCTCAGGGCAAACACGCTCATTCGGGGGCGGCGCAAGTGGTCGACCTGCCCTGGAAGGAGCCTTGGACGTCCGGGTGGTCGATGGATGCTTCGGCTTCGGCTGACCTCGCCCGCTTGATTCACGACGATCTCGGTTCCGGGCTGCTGGCGTGTGCTGCTCGGCGCCGCGGACGCCCTCACGACTGGATCCGCGAGCGAGTGCGACGTGGAAGGAGCGGTCACGCCGATCCGGGCTACATCATGCCCGGCGCACTCCCAGGCCAGGAGCACCTTTCGAATCGAGCGTCGCGGCCTGTTGGATTGTCCCAACATTGGATCATGCTGGCAACTACGGGTATGCGAGCGAAGCTGGTGCAGATCTCGAACAGCCGCGAACTGCACGCACGGATCGATCGCGATCCCCAGACCAAGCAGCGGGGGCGCTCGGCGTTCATGCGCGATGCGGTCGAGCTGTACCTCGCCACGAAGCACCGCCGCGACGTGGACCGGCAAATCGCGATGGCCTACAGAGGCAAATCCCGTGACCTGCTGGCGGATGCCGAGGCATGGTTCGAAGAGCAGGCACGGCCCGAGCCGTGAACCGGGGTAGATCCGGCCGGCCGTATTCCAGGCGCACCGCCTGCCTGGCACGCCGTCCTGGTGAATACTTCGGCCTGCATGTGCGGCCGCTACACCGTGACCCGCTACGACAACATCGTCGAGGATCTCGAGGCCGTGCTCGCCCCCGCGGCGGCGCAGGATCCCTGGTGGAAGCCGCGGTGGAACGTCGCGCCGACCCAGCCGGCGCCGGTGGTCACGCTGCGCGGCGGGGTGCGGACGATCGAGCTGATGCGGTGGGGCCTCGTCCCGTCCTGGGCCGGCCCCGGCGGCAAGCGGCCGCCGCTCATGATCAACGCGCGACTCGAGTCGGTGAACGCCAAGCAGGTGTTCCGCGACGCGCTCGGCCGCCAGCGCTGCCTGGTGCCGGCCGATGGCTTCTTCGAGTGGGTCCAGGCGGAGCCGGCGGCGCGCAAGGCCGGCAAGCAGGCGCCGCAGCCGTTCTACTTCCACCCGCGCTCACCCCGGCTGTGCGCGTTCGCCGGGTTGTGGGCGCGGTCGCGCACCGATCGCGGCGACGAGCAGCACAGCTTCACGATCATCACCGCCGAGGCCAGCGAGCTGGTCCGGCCGGTCCACGACCGGATGCCGATCGTGCTCGATCCGGGTGCGTACACCGCGTGGCTCGATCCGGCGCTCGACGGTGACGGCGCTCGCGCGTTGCTCGGCGCCCCGGCCGGCCCCGCCGACTGGATCCGCGAGCCGGTGTCGACGTGGGTCAACAAGGCGGACCACGACGATCCGGGCTGCATCGCGCACGACGCGCCCGGCCCATCGCCCCAGGGACGCCTGTTCGACTAGAACCCCGCCACAGAGGATCTGACCGGTTGCTTGCGGAAATGCCCGAGGAGAGCACTTCGGGTCCTGCCGCGCCGACGCCAACGCGCAGCGTAGCACCGCGGGGTGGGTCCGGGCGCGAGATAGATTGCACGGCCGGGTGGTGGATCGTCGGCCGGTCGTGGAGATGGCACCGCCTTCCATGCTCGATTCGGTGGTCAACGGACGAGCGCCCGACCCAGCCCCGCGGCGCGAGCGCGCGTGTCCGCGTTCTCCCCGAGGCTCCGGGAGCTCATGGCCCGCACGGCCGGCGCAACCGATCAAACCCACGGTGGCCAGGTACTAGCGCGTACTGGCGCGCGCCGGGCCGCCGAATGAGGTGGGGCCGTCACGGCAAGGAGTTGCCGCGTTGCGGTAAGGTGGCTGCCACGTTGCGGCGGAGCGCCAAGAACGTCACGGGGAGGTCGCGTTGCCGGCGTGTCGGCGCGGACCGAACCTCGCCGACAGGTGAAGATCGATCGAGGGGCATCGCATGCTGTGGTTGAATCCGCTGAATCGTGAGCACCGCCGGCCGTTGGGCTTTCCCAAGCTCCCCGGTGCGTTCCCGGTGCTCGGGCACGCGCCCGCGATGGCGTCCGATCTGCTCGGCCTGTTGCGCCACGCCGAGCGCAGCCTCGGGCCGCTGTTCTGGCTCGACGTCGGCCCCGGCCCCGATGAGCTGTTCTGCATGGACCGCGCGATCTTCGAGGCGTTCAAGAGCGGGCCGGTGTCGTCCGATCACCTGCGCGGCGTCAGCAACGAGTTCTTCGGCGAGTCGCTGCTCGTGTTCGATGGACCGCCGCACCGTCACATGCGCGCGCCGATGACCCCCCCGTTCATGCCCAGGGGGCTCGGCGAGGTCGGCGTGGGGGCGTTCCTCGCCGACGGGGTCGAGCGCCGGGTCCAGCGCTGGGCGCGCCGCCGCCACGTCCGGGTGCTCGCCGAGACGCGCGAGCTGGCGCTCGGCCTCATCTTCGGCATGATGGGCATCGCCGACCACGAGCTCGGTGCGTGGGAGAAGCACTACCGCGCGCTGCTCGGGTTCTTGTTGCCGATCAACCTCGACGTCCCCGGGTCGCCGCGCTGGCGCGCACGCCGCGCCCGCCGGTGGCTCGACCACAGGCTCATGGCCCTCATCACCGCGGCGCGCGGCCAGGGTAAGTCCGGACTGGTCGCGGAGCTCGCGCGCGGCCGGGACGACGACGGCGCGGGGCTGAGCGATCAGGAGCTGATCGACAACCTGCGGCTGCTGGTGTTCGCCGGGCACCACACCACCGCCGCGACCAACGCGTGGATCGCCGCCGAGCTCGCGCAGCGCCCCGAGGTGTGGCGCGCGCTCTGCGAGGAGGCCGCCGGGCAGGAGGTGCCGCGCTCGCCGCGGGACCTGAAGCGGTTTCCCTACGCGGAGGCGGTGTTCCGCGAGGCCCTGCGGCTTCACCCGCCGGTCGCCATCCTCCGGCGGCGCGTGGTCAGCGACCTCGAGATCGCCGGCGCCACCGTGCCGCGCGACACCGCGATGGCCATGTCGCTGCTTCACCTCCTGCGCGAGCCGGACCTGTACCCGCGGCCCGACGAGTTCGTCCCCGACCGGTGGCTGAACCGCTCGGCGCCCCCGAACGCGCTCGAGCTGGCCGGGTTCGGCGGCGGCGCGCACTTCTGCCTCGGCTACCACATGGCCTGGATGGAGTGCGTGCAGTTCGAGGTCGCGCTGGTCCGCGCCCTGGCGCCCGCCGGGCTGCGCCCGCAGCTCGATGGGCCGCCGCCCCAGGTGCGCTACTTGCCGCTGCTGCACCCGTCGCCCGGCATGCAGCTGCGCTTCGATCGCGGCTAGCACCCCGCCACCGCATCCGTGACGGGCGCGCCGGCCGGCTCAGCGCGAGGTCCGGCGCAGCCGGCTGAAGAACTCGCGCGCGACCGCGGTCTCGGGCTGGTCGACGACCTTCGACGGCGGGCCGTCCTCGGCGATCGTGCCGCGATCGATCACCCAGACCCGCGTCGCGATGTCGTGCGCGAACTGCATCTCGTGGGTGACGACCAGCATCGTCATGCCGCCCTGCGCGAGGCCGCGGATGACCTCCATCACGTCGTCGCGCATCTCGGGATCGAGGGCGCTGGTCGGCTCGTCGAACAGCATCACGTCGGGCTCCTGCGCCAGCGCGCGGGCGATCGCGACCCGCTGCTGCTGGCCGCCCGACAGCTCGTGCGGATACGCCCCGGCGCGATCGGCCAGGCCGACCCGCGCGAGCAGCGCGCGGGCCGTGCGCTCGGCGTCGCCCGGCGCCGCCCGCTTCACCACGCGCGGCGCGAGCGTGATGTTGGCCTCCGCCGTGAGGTGCGGGAACAGGTTGAACTGCTGGAACACCATGCCGACCCGCGTGCGCAGCCGGCGCAGCGCCGGATCGCCGCTGGCCATGCCGGGGCGCAGCGTCACCCCCGCGATCTCGACCTCGCCGGCGTGGAAGTCCTCGAGGTAGTTGAGGCAGCGCAGCAGCGTCGACTTGCCGCCGCCCGACGGCCCGACGATCGCGATCGTCTCGCCCCGGGCGACCCGGGCGGTGACGCCGACGAGCACCTCGCGCTCGCCGTGGCGCTTAGAGAGCGAGCGGACGCTGATCACGCGCCAGCCTCCTCTCGAGCCGGCGCGCGAGCTCCGACAAAGGGACGCTCAGCGCCAGGTACATCGCCGCGCACAAGAGGCCCGGGATCAGCCAGCCGCGCATGTCGACCGCGGCGATCGTCATGCGCTTGGTCAGCTCGATCACCGTGATCACGCTGACCAGCGACGAGTCCTTGAGCAGCGACACGAAGTCGTTGGTCATCGGCGGCAGCGCGAGCCGCAGCGCCTGGGGCAGGAGCACGTGCCGCAAGGTCTGCACCGGTCCGAGCCCGAGCGCGCGCGCCGCCTCGCTCTGGCCGCGCGGGATCGCGAGCAGCGCGCCGCGGTAGACCTCGGCCTCGTACGCGCCGTAGTTGAGGCCGAGCCCGAGCACCGCGGCCTCCACCGGTCCGAGGTTCACGACCGAGGCAACGCCGTAGTAGAGGACGAACAGCTGGAGCAGCACCGGCGTGCCGCGAAACAGCTCGATGGTGAGCCGCGCCGCGCCGCGTACCGGCGCCGAGCCGTAGACCCGCGAGACCGCGAGCAGGACACCGAACGGCACCGCGAGCAGGAACGCCAGCACCGAGAGCTGGAGCGTCACCCACGCCGCGGCGAGGAACTGCACGACCATGTCGCCGTCGAGCGCCCGCGGCCGGATCACCTGGCCCTCGGCGGGCGCGGCGTCGCGCTGGCGCGCGTCCCACAGCCTGGCCTTGCGCAAGATCTGCTCGAGCTCGCCGTCGGCCCGCATCGCCGCGAGCGCCGCGTCGATCGCGGCCTTGAGCTCCGGATCGGCCTTGCGGATGCCGATCACGTAGGTGCCGCGCGCGACATCGTACGGCAGGCAGCGGAGCGCCGGGTGCGACGGCAGGCAGGCATAGCGGTCCGCGATGACGTTGTCGAGCAGCACGGCGTCGGTGCGCCCGAGCTCGAGATCCCGGTACGGCTCCTCGTTGCCCTCGTAGACCTTGACGGCGTCGCCGTACAGCATGCGCAGGATGTCGTGCGCATAGGTCTGGTTGAGCGTGCCGACCCGCTTGCCCGCGAGGTCGAACACCGAGCGCACGTCGCTGTCGGTCCGCACCGTGAGGGTCTCGGCGTAGACGAAGTACGGCTCGGACAGGAGGATCCGCTGGCGGCGCTCGGCGGTCGCCTCGAGCCCGTTCGCGATCACGTCGAAGTCGCCGCGCTCGAGCGACGGCACGAGGTTCGACCATGCGTACTGCCTCATGCGCGACCGCACACCCAGCCGGCGCGCGACGGCGGCCATGACGTCGACCTCGAAGCCGATGATGTGGTCGGGCTGGGCGGGATCCTCGTAGACGTAGGGCTCGCCGCCCTGGATGTCGGCGCCCCACGTGATCTCGCCGCGCCGGTGGAGCTCGGCGAGCGTGCCGCCGTGCTCCGGATCGCGGGTCCCGCAACCGGCGAGCACGGCGGTCACCAGCGCCGTCACCAGCGCGAGCTGGCGCGTCACCCCACAGGGGTTCGCTCGCGCCAGGGTAGCGTGGGGCCCCCGCCCCGCGCTCGATCGATCGCCCTCGGTCACCCGAGCAGTATGCCGGACAAGCCCGATCGGCTCGCGCGTCGTGCGCGAACTTCGTGAGCGCGGCCCCGGGTCGTGGGCCGGCGCGGGGAAGCTCGGGCGCGCTCGATGGCCGGCAGCGGTTCCGGATGTTCCGGCAGGTGTTCCGGATGTTGCGCCGCAACGTACAGGGGCCACGGATTTCGCTCCGTAACACCACCGGTGCGTGTACCCTGTTGATCACCTATGAAAGATTCGGGGATGGGTGAGGGAGACATGGACAAGGTGCTCGCAGCCACGTGGGAGGCTGTGCGAGCGATCGAACCAGCGCGCGGCAAGGTGTCCTCCGCGCAGGTGCTCGCCACGCGAGCGGGGCTCGAGCAGGTGGCCGTCGAGCGTGGCAAGCGTGGCGGAGTGCCACGCGACGCCGACGCGACCAAGGAGCTCGAAGCCGCGATGGCGACGGTCTACGCGCGCGCAGCCGTGGTCGCGATCGCCGGTGGCGACGAGGCCAACGCCGACCGCTGGTTGAGCGAAGCCGAGGCGCTGTCGAAGGACGACGATCAGCGCGCCGAGCTCGCGGCCGCGCGGCGATCCCACGAGCGCTATCGCGCGCTGGTGCACGGGCGCAACCTGATCGCGAATGATCGCGAGGCTGCCGCCCGCACCATCTGGAAGCAGCTGTCCAAGGGCGAGCCCGACGCGCTCGCGCGCGCCGCCGTAGACGAGCTCAAGGCGCCGCGCCCGCTGCGTCCGCAGGACAGCGTCCCGACGCTCGCGCGCTTCAACGGCATCGGCGTCGGCTTCTATGGCGGCCGCGATCACTGGCAGGACGGCAGCTACGCGACCACGCATTGCTTCTCGATCTTGTGGATTCCGGTGTTTCCGCTCACCGCGTGGCGCGTGCGCGACGCCGAGGGCGGCTATCACGTCCTCGCCCGCGAGCAGCTGTCGAGCTTCGCGCGATTCATGCGCTGGGCCATGGTCGCGGCCGTCGTGCTGTCGATCGGTGGCTACGGCATCACCTCGTACCTGGGCGATCCCGAGCGGCTCGCCCGGCAGCGCTGGGACGACGCGCTCGAGCTCGCGCAGCAGGGCGATCCCGAGGCGGCGCTCCGCCGGCTCGATGGCGAGCTCGAGCGCGACCTGTCCAACGTCGACGCACCGCGCGCCGAGCGGGCGGGCGCCGAGGTTGTCCGCCTGACGGCGAGCTATGTCGCCAAGCCATTCACCGCGGACAAGCTCGATCAGGCGATTCGCGTGGTTCGCCGCTACCAGGCCTTGCCGCAGCGGGCGCAAGACGGCGCCGCACAGACCGAGCTACTCGGCCTGCTCGACGGCTGGATCCGGCAGCTCGGCGATATCATGGCCACCGCGGAGCCGCGGCTCGCGCTGCTCCGCGCCGCGGCCGAGGTCGCGGACGCCGGCCGCCAGCACCAGCTTGCGGAGCAGATCGTCGCCACGCGGCTCGTGATCGCAGCGGCGAAGGCCCAGGAATGGCCGCTCGACGCGCTCGCGATCCTCGTCGAACCAGCCGCCGGAGCCGATGCCACCGCGGCGATCGCCTCCGCCGACAAGATCGTCGAGCGGCTGTTCGATTCGCCGTCGCTCCTGCTCGATGCCGGTGCCGATCTCGACGCCTGGCTCGCCGCCACCAAGCCTGGCGACCTGCGCACCAAGGCGGAAAACCTCCGCGAGATCGCCGCGACCGGCCGCAAGGCTGCGGAGGCTGAAGGCGTCACGCCCAAGCAGCTCGCCGCGATGCAGGGCAAGCAGCCATGGGATCAATACCTCGCGCTCCAGATCGCTAGCCACGAGGCCAGCGCCGGTGCGCTCGACGCCGCGGCCACGCGGCTCGCCAGGCTCGGCACACCCGGCATGATGATCCGCGACGCACGGTTCCTGCTCGCGCAGATCATGGCAGCGCAGGGCAAGCTCGAAGCCGCCGATCGGCTGCTGGGATCGCTGCTCGGCCCGCGCCTGCAGCGGTTCGTCGCGGCGAGCGCCGCGCTCCGCGATACGGCGAAGCGGGCGCAGGACCGGATCGACGCCGCGCTCCGCGCCGGCGATGTGCCGATCGATCTCAAGCGCAAGTACGAGACCGCCAGCGAGGACGAGCGCCACGATCTGATCTCGCACTGGGTCGACGATCAGATGAAGGCCGACGCGACGCTCACCACAGCGCGCGAAGCCTACACCACGCTCAGCGACATCGTGCCGGTGTCGCTCGCCGCGGGCTCGATCAAGCTGCGCCGCGCGCACGCCCTGGCGGGGCCCGCGCGGAGCGCGATGCTCGCGGACGCCGAGCACATGTTCCTCGCGATCCGCACCCAGGCCGAGGGCCAGCCGGAGTTCCGGCTCGGGCTCGGCGAGATCTACGCCCGCCTCGGCAAGACCACCGAATCCGAAGCAGAGTTCGCCGCGGTGCTCGCCAGGAACGATCCGAAGCTCAGCTTGCACGTGGCGAGCGTGTATCGCGACATCGGCAGCATCGCGCGCGCAAAGCAGATCGCCGGCCAGGTGTTCGCGTCCGCCGGTTCCCCCGTCAAGGAGACCGCCGCGACCATGCTCGGGGTCATGAGCGACGACGAAGAAGACGCGGAGCGCTGGTACCGCAAGGCCGATCAGAAGGATCCGGGCGTGCGGGCGGCGCTGCTCGCGGTCCAGGGCAGACGCCTCCTGCGTGAAGGCAAGCTCGCCGAGTGTGCGGCCAAGTTCGCGGACGCCGCGAAGGCTCACCTCGCGCTCGCCGCCTCGTCCCACACCGCCGGCTACAACAACGCCGCGATCGCAAACGAGCTGGGCTTCGCCTGCAGCGGCGATCCGCAGGCCTTGCGCGACGCCGTCGACGCGCTCGAGACCGCCTATCGCAACGCGCCCGATGATCCGATCGTCGCCGGGAACCTGGCGATCCTGCTCGACTCCGTTGGTGAGCTCCGGGTCCTGGCGCGGCACCTCGACGCCCGCGCGTTGCGGCTCGATCAGCGCGACCTCTCGGACGTGGTCGCGACGTTGCTCGACAGCTCCGAGCGCGCAACGTTCCTCGGCGAGCTCGCCGCCGAGCCGAGCATCCGCCGCGGCCACGAGGTCCTCGCGCAGTTCGAGGTCCTCGCGCCGAACAACCCCATGGCCTACACGCTCCGGTTCGCCGAGGACACGCGCAAGCGCGATGTCGATGCTGCCGGCGCCCTGGTAGAGCGCGCACGTCATGCCAAGGCGATCGACGTCAGCGAGACCACCGCGGCGCGTGACCGCTGGCTCGCCGGGACCGAAGATGCGAAGTACCTAACCTCGCTCGAGAACACCCGGGCTCGCCTCGACGCCGCGCTCGCACGACCCGGCCTGGATGCGAAGACGCGTGCCGCTGGCCTGCGCCTGATGTCGCGCGCCCTCGCGAAGCTCGGCTTGTACAAGTCCGATGCAGCGGTGCTCGGGCGTGCGCGCGACGCGGCGTCCCAGGCGATGCGGCTATGGCCGGCGCTCGACGGCAACGGGCTGATCGCCATCGCGTTCCTCGACGAAGCCGGGCTTGCCGGCGATGCGAAGGCGTGGATCGCGGCCCGTCGCGAGCGCAGCGCCGAGGCGGCGCTCGACAAGCTCGCCGCCGAGCACGCTCCGCTTGCAGCGAAGATCCGCGCCGATCCCCGGTGGGCCGAGCTAGCGACGTACGCCAAGGCGGATACCCGGACCCCTGATATCGACGACCTCCGGCTCGCGCGGCTGATCGCCGATCCGGCGCACGAAGCGCGCACCAAGGCTGCGCTCGACGACAAGCTCGGGCGCCTCGCCCTGGAGCTCGCCATCGTGCTCGACCCGGCCAGCGCGACCGCCAAGGAAGACCTCGCGTACTTCGACAAGCGCTGATCGAGCGCAGCGGGAATCGCGATGAACTCGCCGCCGGAGCTCACTCCCCCACGGCGCTGAGCGGCCTGGTCACGCCGTCCGCGGCGGTCACCGGAAACCCGCGGTGATGCCAGTCGTTGATGCCCTCGTCGAGCACGACGGCGTGCGCGTAGCCGCGCTTGCGGAGCTCGTCGACGACGATGCCGGACAGGTGGTGCGGACAGGCGCAGTACGCGATGATCCAGGTTCCGTCCTTCGGCAGCTCGGCGAGCCGCTTCATGTCGTGATACGGGATCGACACCGCGCCGGCGAGGTGGACCCGCCTCCAGTCCGACGGCGGCCTGGCATCGAGGATCACCATCCGCTGCTTGGCGGCGAACGCCTTGGCGACCTGGTCGACCGAGACGAACCGCGGATCCGGCTTGCAGGGCGGCGGCGCACCAGGCGCCGTGCCCGGTAGCGCGCCCGGCGGCAACCCAGGCGTCGTGCCCGGCGGTGACGGCGGTGGCGGTGGCGGACACGGGTCGGCACGCAGCGAGAAGCGCGGTTGCTTGCCGGACGGGTTCAGCACGAGCGGCTCCTGGCCCGTCGGCTCGGGCAGCAGCGTGACGGCCGGCGGCCCGGCGCTGCCGAGCGCGCGGACGTAGCTGACGACACCGTCGAGCTCGGCGTCGGTGAGCTTGCCCGTGAACGCCTCCATCTTGGTGCCCGGCCGGCCGCGGGCGACCGCGTGGCGCACGAACCCATCGCTCGCCGCCGCCAGGAACTGTGGGTTCGCGAGCGACGGGGCCTCGCCGCGGGTCCTGGCGTCGCCGTGGCACCCGAAGCAGCTCCTGGCGTAGATCGCCGAGCCCACCGCGACGTCACCGGCCGCGACGGCGAGCACCGGCCGCGGGGGCGGCCCCTGCTCGCGCAGGAACGTCACCAGGCGGTCGACACCGGCAGCGTCGAGCGGACCGCCGCTCGCCTTGCCGTACGCCGCCATCGCGGTCCCCGGGCGGCCCAGCGCGATCGACCGCCGCAGAAACTCGTCGCTCGCGCTCTCGAGGAACGTCGGGTTCACCAGCGACGGCGCGCGATCGGCCGCGTAGCCCTTGCCGTCGGCGCCGTGGCACGGGGCGCACAGCGCGACGTACAGCGGCTTGCCTGCGAGCCGGCTGACGTCGGCGTCCGCCGAGGCGTCGCGCGGGGCTGGCGGCGGCCTGCGCTCGGGCGACGCCGAGCCCGAGCTGCAAGCCGAGAGCGCGAGCGTGGTGACGACGAGCGCGTGGTTCACGCCCGCACTATGCCACCTCAGTGGCGATGATCGCGGACGACCGCGCCGGGCGGTGCGGCGGGGGGAGCTGCCGGGGGCGGCTCCGAGCGGTGATCGCGGATGACGGTGCCCCTGCCACCCCCGCCACCGGCGCGCCACGTACCTTCGATCCACACGTGGCGCCTACCGCGGCGGTCCCAGCGGCCGGGCACCCAGACGTGGCCGACCCGCTCGCGCTCGTAGTGGCCATCGGCCCACTCCCAGCGTCCGCCGCGGCGATACCAGCGGCCCTCGACGAACACGAAGCCCGAGCGGGTCTCGATCACCACCGCGCGCGGCGGGGGCGGTTCCTCCTCGACCTCGACCTCGACCTCGACGACCGGGGGCGGCGCCGAGACATGGCCATGCGCCCTGACGACGCAGCCACCTGCCGTACCGAGCAGCGTGGCCGCGAGCAAAAAGCTACCGAGTGCATTCTTCATCCTGCAATCCTCCTCAAGGCTCGATCTCGAGAGCAAACCCGAGACCAGGTAGATTGCCAAAACATTACGCGATCCTCCGTAACGGTGTGTAGACGGAGGCCTGTCGTTTTCACGCCACATCGAGGCAGGATGCCTCGTGACGTGTACGACATAGGCAACCTATTCGTGACATACATCCTCGACTCCGCGGCGGCGAACATAGTTTAGTACCGAACGATGTGCCGTCCTACGATGTGGGGCCTGTTGCTGCTTCTGGCGGCCTGCGAAGCACGCATCAGCGGCTCGCCCGGCGATCCGGTGCTCGCCGACGCGCCGCTCTCCCCCGACGATGACGCGGCGATCGACGCGGCCACCGACGCCACCGTGATGCTCGGACCGTGGTCGACGCCCGCCAAGGTTCCGCAGGCCTCCACCACGGCGGGCGAGGACGACGTCACCCTGTCGTCGAACGGGCTCGAGATGATCTTCTCGATCGATGGCGGGACGAACGGGAAGGACCTCTACTACATGTCGCGCGCCTCGACGGCCGCGGGGTGGGCGACGGCGACCAAGCTCCCGTTCAATATCGCGACGTTCAGCGACGAGACGCCGCGGTTTTCGGCCGATGACAAGACGCTGTTCTTCGCGTCGGACCGCGTCACCAAGGGCAACCTCGACATCTATAGCGTGACGCACCCGACCCCGGACGCCCTGTCCTGGGGGACGGCCCAGGTGCTCACCACGGCCAGCACGACGGCGAGCGAGAAGTGGTACATGCCGTGCGGCAACCGCTACATGATGGTGCAGAGCACCGCGACCAGCGGGACCGATCTCGTCGAAGGCCCGCTCGGGGGAACGGCCACGCCGGTCCCCGTGCTCAACTCGGCGCAGAGCGAGACCGGCACGTTCCTGACGCCGGACTGCCTCACGATCTACTTCGCGTCGGCGCGAACGCCCCCGCAGATGATCTACAAGGCGACCCGGCCGACGGTGACGGCGCCGTGGTCGAACCCGACCGCCGTGGTGGACTTCGCGATGGTCGGCGGCAACCAGGAAGATCCGTGGCTGTCGCCCGACGGCCGTACGTTCGCGTTCGCGAGCGACGCTGCCGGGACCAAAGACGTCTACCTCAGCACGCGCTGACGCCGGCGCCGCAATCGCTCACCGGCGCTCAGGCCGGTGCCGGCATCCGGCACGCCGCGTGACCCAGCTTGATCTGGACGACGCAACCCGCAGGCAGATCGGCCGATAGCTCCAGCATGCTGCGTGCCCTCCTTGCCCTGGCCGGCACGACCGCGCTCGCCGCCGCGTGCGGACCGACGACGCCCACGTCCGACGGCTGCAAGGTCACGCTGTTGCCGGGCGACCTCGTGATCACCGAGGTGTTCGCCGACTGGAAGGCGGCGGCCGGCGCGGCCGGCGCGGATACCGGGAAGGAGTGGTTCGAGGTCTACAACGCCAAGGCCCAGCCGATCGAGCTCGAGGGCCTGACGATCACGCACAGCCGGACCGACGGTTCGAAGTCCACCACGCACACGGTCGGCCAGGGCGTCATCGCGCCCGGTCAGTTCTTCACGCTGGGCAACGCCGCGCAGGGCCTGGTCCCCGCGTACATCGACTACGGCTACGGCGCCGATCTGGGCGACCTGTTCAACACCGACGGCGGCACGCTCGCCGTGGCGTGCGGCGACGGCGAGATCGACCGCGCGGACTACGGCGCGATCAAGGAAGGCCACGCGCGCGAGCTGACCGGCGCGCTGGCCCCCGAGTACACGCTCAACGACGACCAGGCCAGCTGGTGCCAGGCCAATGACACCGAGTTCGAGGCCGGCAACTTCGGGACGCCCGGCTCCGACAATGATTGCCGGCCGATCGTGGCCGGCAAGTGCAACGACGGCGGCACGCTGCGCGACGCCGGCGCGCCGGGGCCGGGCGATCTGGTGATCACCGAGGTGATGCCGAGCCCGACCAAGGTCAGCGATACGACCGGCGAGTGGTTCGAGGCCAAGGTGATCCATGACGTCGATCTCAACGGCGTCGGCCTCGACCGCGCCGGCGACAGCAACCTCCAGCCCGATCTCGTCACCAGCCCCGACTGCGTCCACGCCCGGGCCGGGAGCTACGTCGTGTTCGCCCGATCGAACGTCCCGGCGACTGACGGGGGGATCGCGGCCACCGCGATCTTCGGCACGTTCAAGTTCTCGATGATCGCCGGCACGACCGCCGCGCCGGGCGACGTCGCGATCGTCGCGGGCACGACCGTGGTCGACGCCGTGACGTGGACCAGGTCGACCACCGGCAAGGCGCTCCAGCTCGATCCGGACCTGGTCGATCCGAGCGCCAACGACACCGAGAGCAACTTCTGCGACGCGACCGCGACCTACGGGCTGGGCGATCTCGGCAGCCCGGGCGCGGCGAACGCGCAGTGCACGATGCTGCCCGCGGCCGGCATGTGCGACGACGGCGGCGTGCTCCGCACGATCGTCAAGCCCGCGGCCGGCCAGCTGGTGATCAGCGAGCTGCTCGCGAACCCGGCCAACGTCACCGGCGCGACCGACGCCCAGCGCGAGTGGTTCGAGATCGCGAACACCGGCGCGACCGCGTTCGATCTCAACGAGCTGACCGCCGGCCGGATCGGCGCCGCCGGCGCCCCGGTGCAGTCGGCCCGCTGCATCTCGGTCAGGGCCCGCGGCTTCGCGGTGTTCGCGCGATCGAACGATCCGGCCACCAACGGCATGCTGCCGGCGGTCCACGCGACGTTCGGCTTCGGCCTGGTCGACACCGGCGGCGACATCCAGATCTCCCATGGGACCACCGTGCTCGACGCCGTTCGCTGGACGTCGGTGACCTCCGGCGTCACCAGGCAGCTCGACCCGGCGCACCTCACCGCCGCCGACAACGACGTCGCCACCAGCTTCTGCGCCGGCGCCGCGCCGTACGGCGACCTGACCAACCAGGGCACCCCGGGGGCTGCGAACGGCCCGTGCCCGTAGCGTGGACCGGGATCGTCCGGCTCGGCACGCGTGCGGGGCTGGCCCTCGCCGGCCTCGGCGCCGCCACCGCGTGCAGCGACCCCGGCTCGGACTGCGGCCCGCGCGAGGCGACCGTCGAGCGCGTGATCGACGGCGACACGATCGTGCTGCCGGGCGACGTCAAGATCCGCTACCTGCTGGTCAACGCGCCCGAGATCACCAGCGGGCACGACTGCTACGGCGCGAGCGCGGCGCAGTTCAACACCGACCTGGTGCTCGGCAAGCCGGTCCAGCTCGACTACGACACCGGGTGCCAGGACCGGTTCGGCCGCACGCTCGCCTACGTCACCGTCGGCGGCCAGGACGTCAACCGGCTGCTGATCGAGCGCGGCTACGCCTGCGTGCTGCACATCCCACCCGACGGCGACGGTCGCGCCGGCGAGCTGACGGCGGTCGAGGCCGCGGCGCGGGCCGCCCGGCGCGGCCTGTGGGGCGCCTGCGATCCGATCCCGTGCAACTGATCGGCACGACGCTTATAGTTCGGCGATGGCGCTCACCACGATCGTCGCCGGTTGCGACCTGTCGGTACCCAGCGATCATGCGATCGAGCGCGCGATCGGCATCGCGCTCCTGCACCGCGCGAAGATCGTGCTGGTCCACGCGCAGTCGAGCGATGTGCCGATCGCCGAGGTCGACAACGCGATCCTCGCGCAGCTCGGCGAGGTGTCCGCGGCGATCCGCGCCGAGGAGGCCGTCCGGATCGCCGACAAGCTCGCCGAGATCCAGGCGCTCGGCCTGCGCGCGGCGGTGATCAGCCGGATCGGCCCGCCCGACGAGGTGCTGACCGCCGCGGCGAACGACGAGCACGCCGAGCTGATCATCGTGGGCACCCACGGCCACACCGGCGTCACGCGCTTCCTGCTGGGCAGCGTCGCGAGCACGACGATCCGCCGGGCGCCGTGCGACGTCCTGGTCGTCCGCGGCGAGCCGCTCCGGGCGGCGTTCGACAAGCCGCTCGTCGCGACCGACTTCTCGCCGGCCGCCGCCAAGGCGCTCGCGCGCGCGGCGAACGTGGTCTCCGCCGGCGCGCCGATCGAGGTCGTCCATGCCTGGCAGCTGCCCGCTGGCTCGTGGGGCGCGACGCTGCTCGGCCAGGCGCGGTTCCCATGGTCGACGGTGCGCGACGCCGTGCTCAGCTCGGCCAGGACCCAGGCCGACAAGCTCGTCGCCGAGCACGGCCACGCCCTCCACGTCGAGCTCGTCCAGGGGC
>Ga0137459_1000110_pt1 | contig 28260 bp, 23 predicted proteins | sample EasRivERMGT700_2_FD_104908 | JGI IMG/M metagenome (GOLD analysis project Ga0137459, IMG submission 104908) | Soil microbial communities from meander-bound floodplain in the East River, Colorado, USA - East River MetaG ERMGT700_2 | ecosystem: Environmental > Terrestrial > Soil > Floodplain ...
CGTTGATCGGCGTACCCAGGAAGATGATGCGGTCCTTGAGCAGGCGGGAGAAGATGTCCCAGCCACGCTCGCCGCGGTGAGTCTGCTCGATGACCGTCGGGACCAGGTAGTTCAGCATCGGCTTCATGGATTGGGTTGACTGTACGAGCGCCCGACGTTCGGCGCAACGCACAGAGCAGCCGGGCCGGAGCGCGTCGCGCCCGGTCGATCGGGTAGGGGTCGGGTGTGGGGCGTGGTGCCCGGGGCACCCTCGGTTGATCGCCCACGCGCTCGTCTAGCGGGGCGGCGCTCAGCTGCCGCTGCGGGCGCGCTCGTCTTGCTGTTCCTTCTCCTGCAGCACGCGCCACAGGATCTTGCCGGTCGCCGACTTGGGCAAGCTGTCCGCGAGCTCGAAGCTGGCCGGCACCTTGTAGGACGCCATGTTGTCGCGCGCCCAGGCGATCAGCTGGTCCTCGTCGACCGTGCCGCGCGCCGCCGGCTTCAGCACCACGACGGCCTTCACCGCCTCGCCGCGCCGCGGGTCCGGACGCGAGATGACGACCGCCTCCTGGATCGCGGGGTGCGCGTAGAGCATCGCCTCGACCTCGGCCGGCCACACCTTGAAGCCGGCGACGTTGATCATGCGCTTCAGCCGGTCGACCAGGAAGAAGTAGCCGTCTTCGTCGGTGCGGCCCAGGTCGCCGGTGCGGAAGAACCGCTGGCCGTCGAGCTCGACGAAGCACGCCGCGTTGGCCGCGGGGTTGTTCCAGTAGCCTTCGAACACCTGCGGGCCGCACGTGATGATCTCGCCGACCTCGCCCGGCGGCAGCTCGGCCATCGTGTCGGGGTTGACCACGCGCGAGTAGGTGTCGAACATCGGGATGCCGAGGCACTGCTTCTTGGGGCGCTGCGGCGGGTTGGCGTGGCTCGGGGCGATGGTCTCGGTGAGCCCGTAACCCTCGATGAAGGTGAGCCCGCACAGATCCTGGAGCTTCTGCGCGATCGCCTCCGGCATCGCGGCACCGCCGCCGCCGATCTGGCGGATGCTCGAGAGGTCGTAGCTCGCGAGATCCGGGCTCGACAAGAGGTCGACGATCATGGTGGGGACCGTCGAGATCGAGGTCACGCGGTAGCGCTTGATCAGCTGGGCGGCGATGCCGCGATCCCAGCGCGGCAAGATCACGATCGTCCCGCCGGAGTAGATCGGCGAGTTCATGCTGTTCTGCATGCCGGTGACGTGAAAGTACGGCAGCACCGCCAGCGTGCATTCGTCGTGGAACACGCGGTGCCAGTGCGGCACCGCGACGGCCGTGTACATCACGCTGCGGTGGCGATGCACGCAGCCCTTGGGCTGGCCGGTGGTCCCCGAGGTGTACGGCATCACGCACAGGTCGTCGGCGGTGGCGAGGTGCGGCCCGGGTGTGGCTCCGGACGCCACCGCGTCGGTCCACAGCGTCGCCCCCGCCGCGCTCGCGGTCGGGGGGACCGGCTGCCGCGGCGCCGTGATCCAGCCCGGGACGTCGAGGTCGGTCGGCGTCGTCTGGTAATCGCCATAACAGGCCACGATGACGTTCGCCAGGCCGTGCCCGATCAGCGGCTCGATGCGCGACAGCTGATCCTGCGCGGTGATGAGCACGGTCGCGCCGCTGTCGGTCACGATGTGCCCCACCTCCTTGGTCAGCAGCATGGGGTTGATCGGGACCACCATCGCGTCGGCCCGGAGGATCGCGTAATAGCCGATCACGAACTGCGGTGAGTTCTGCAGGTACAGCGCGACGCGATCGCCGCGGCGCACGCCGCACGCCGATTGCAAGAAGCCGGCGAGCCGCTCGGCCTCGCGCCGGAGCTCGGCGTACGTCAGGACGCTGTCGTAGAAGTTGATGCACGGCTTGGCGGGGAACCGCAGCGCGGCCACCTCGACGTTGCGCCACAGCGAGGTCTCGGGAATCGTCAGGCTGCGCGGGACATTCGGCCAGAACGGCGAGTGACGGGTGGTCATGGCGATCCTCCGGGGGCTGTGAATCTAGCACCAGCCCGCCGGTGAAACGCAACGAACCCGGGATCGCCAGCGCGAAGATCACGCGGTCAGACTACCAATCCCCGGAATCGACCACGGCATTGCCGATCTCGTCGAACGAATCGTGGGCCGACTCGCGGGGCTCCCCCGAGGCGAGGTCGATCGCCGGTGCCTCGGCCGGCGGTGGCTGGTCACAGCGCCACGATACGTCAGCGCGCCGGACCCTTCGCGTACGAAACCAGCTTCGCTTCGACCTCGTTGGTCGTGCCGTGATGGGCGTAGTGGAACCGCGCGATCCCGGTGCCGGGCTCGAGCTCGAAGGTCTGCTCGTCGGGGCCGGTGTAGAACGACAGCGCGTAGCCGGTCTCGACCGCGGTGACCTGCCAGCAGTAGACTATCTCGGCGCTCGGGCAGATCTTCTGGCCGTCGATGACGGGCCAGCTGAACCAGCCCTCCGCGCCGTCCAGCGTGGGCTCTGCGGTCGTCCCGAACAGGAAGTTGTTGCCGCTGCGCAGGATCGTCTTCTCCGTCGCGACCGGGGCCTGATCGAACTCGGCGAGGTCGGTCGGCCAGCCCTTGACGCGGTAGGCGGCGATGCCGTTGCCGTTCTTGACGTCGATCACCTCGGTGACCCACTCGAGCGTCCTGGTGGTCTCTTTATCGGCGTCGACGTCGAACCGCTTGACCGTGACGTTGTACGTCCACTTCGCGCCCTTCGCGAGCGGCAGCGGATCGGCGGCGATCATCTCTTGCAGCGTGAGCTGGTGCTTCCTGGGCGGGCTACTGCACGCACCCAGGACCGCCGCGGCGCACGCGAGGCGTGTCGGGAGGTTCATGGACAGCGATCATCCTACTCTTCCCTGGCGCACCGCGTCCATGCTGGACCACGGCGCTTGCGGCTCGCCGGCTCATTCGATCGTGAGCCATCGCGCACGGCGCGGCGACGAGATCTCATGAAATTCTCGCAGCCGGCTGGTAGGGTGCCGCCGGATGGCGTTCGCCGATCGACTCCCTATCAAGCTGCCCCGGCTCGGTGGCAGCCGGAACCTCCTCCGCGACCTGTGGAACCTGCTGTCCGGCATGCCGGCCGGCAAGGCGGTGTTCTCGCGGCTCGTGGGCCGGGTGGCCCCGTACACCGGGTCGATCCACGCGACCGTCACCGTGCTGCGGGCCGGGTACGCCGAGGTCCAGATGCCGGACCGCCGCGCGGTGCGCAACCACCTGGATTGTGTGCACGCGATCGCGCTCGCCAACCTGGCGGAGCTCGCCGGCAACGTCGCCCTCATGTACTCGCTGCCCGACGACGCGCGCTTCATCGTGGGCGGGATGGACATCGCGTACACGAAGAAGGCGCGCGGGATGATCACCGCGGTCGGCGAGTCGCCGATCCCGCGCACCGCGGGCCGCGCCCAGTACGACGTCTCGGTGTCGTTGCGCGACGCCGGCGGCGACGAGGTCGCGCGGGCGGTCCTCCACAGCCTCGTCGGGCCCAAGCCGGGGTCGGCGAGCGACCGCAGCGATGTCAACTAGCCGTCGATTACCCCCGGGGTAGCCGTGGCAGCTACACCGCGGCATGACGCGCGCCCTGGGAAAGCTTCAAAGAAATAGCGTCGTCCGACCAGCCGTCATATGTCTCTTGGAGGGAAGATGCGAAGCTCGCTTGTCGCCATCACGGTCGCCGCAGGGCTGTCTGCGGGGATATCCGCTGCGCTGGCACCGGCTGTTGCGGTCGCGGAGACCGCGGACGGCGCCGACTTTCTTGGCGACGCCAAGCTGTTTTATCGCGTAGTTGCGTGTGGCGGGACCGACCCGCTGCCGCCGGGGCTCGATGCGCCCACGATCGATGCCCACTGCGCCGAGATGGCCAAGCGCTACCAGCACTACACCGAGAAGTACGTCACGCCGGCGCGCACGTTCTTCGCGGCGCTGCGCCCGGCCACCGTGCCGGCCATCGTGGTGTACCCGTTCGGCGGCGGCGACCTCGGGTCGGCGCTCGTCACGTTCCCCGACGCCCGCGAGATCACGACGATCTCTCTCGAGCACGCCGGCGATCCGACCCGGCTCGCCAAGCTCGCCAAGAAGCAGCTGCGCACCGCGCTCGCGGAGTACCGCGCCGCCAGCGAGGGCCTCCTGTCGCTGTACGACTCGACCAGCGAGAACATGCGCAAGCTCGAGCGCGGCGGCATCCCCGGCCAGCTGTCGTTTCACATCACGGGGATGACCGCGCTGGGGTTCGAGCCGGTCGCGCTCAAGTTCTTCACGCTGGGCCCCGACGGGGCCATCCACTACCTGACGTCCGCCGAGATCGACGCGCTCGCGCCGAAGAAGGCCAAGAAGGTGAAGGGCGGCTGGGTCGACACCGACTTTTCCGAGGCGTTCAACCACATGGAGCTGACGTTCCGCAAGGTGGGCGATCCCAAGGCGCCGCTGGTGATCCACCGCCACGTCGCCGCCAACCTCGCCAACAAGGCGTTCAAGGGCTCGCCGCTGCACAAGCACCTGCTCGCCAAGGGGAAGGTCTCGGCGATGACCAAGGCCGCCAGCTACCTGATGTGGGCGGACAGCTTCTCGGAGATCCGCGATCTGCTGCTGGCCAGCATGGCCTGGATGGCGTCGGACTCGACGGGGATCCCGCCGCGCTATGCCAGGAAGGCGGGGTTCAAGCAGGTCACCTACGGCACGTTCACGGGGCCGTTCCTCGAGGAAGCCAACCCGTCGACCGGCGAGGAGATGGCCAGAATGTGGTCGTCGCAGCCCCGTCGCAAGCTGCCGTTCCGGTACGGCTATCCCGACGCTGAAAAGCACCTCCACCTCATGATCACGCAGCCGGCGGAGCCGAAACCATGAAGCTGTTCGCCGCCGTCGTTGCGGGCTCGCTGGTCTGGGCGACGCTGCCGGGGCCGGTCTCGGTGGCGCGCGCCGACGATCCGCCGGCGCAGCCGTGGGACACCGTCGACGAGATCGACGAGATCAACGAGCCCGGCGATGAACCGGGCACGCGCGGCGAGAACGCGCCGGTGCCGCCCGCCTCGCCGGCGCGACCAGCCACGCCACCGGCAGCGCCATCGCCATCGCCATCAGGCACCTCGCGGGCGCGGCTGTCGACGACCCCGCGCCCGCACCCCGCGCGGCCGCGCGTCGAGGACGACGGCGATGGCCGGCTCGACAAGAAGGAAGACACCGTCCTGGGCGGCAGGCACTTCCGGATCAAGACGGCGCGCGGCGCGGTCCACGTCTGGGTGCCGCCCGACTACGACCGCGAGACCGCCGGCACGGTCATCTACGTCCACGGGTACTACACCGACGCCGACGGCGCGTGGCGCGAGCACGCGCTCGCGAAGCAGTTCAAGGCGAGCCACCAGAACGCGCTGTTCATCGTCCCCGACGCGCCGGCCGGCAACGACGACGACGTCAAGTGGCCCGCGCTCAAGGATCTCCGCAAGGCGGTCAGCCGCGCGAACATCCACCTCCCCGATGGCCCGGTCGTCGTGATCGGCCACTCCGGCGCGTTCCGCACGGTGATGCAGTGGGTCGATCACAAGCTGGTCGATCAGATCATCCTGCTCGACGCGCTCTACGCCGGCGAGTCGGCGTTCGACGAGTTCATCGCGAGCGGCAAGCGCGCCGACGACCACAAGCTGATCGTCGTGGCCGCGAGCACGGCCGAGGAGTCGGCGAGCTTCGCGAAGCGCTACAAGTTTGCGGTCGCCCGCGAGCGGATGCCGGGCTCGGCGGGTGGGTTCTCCAGGCGCGAGCGCGGCGCGAAGCTGCTCTACGTCCGATCGCAGTTCGAGCACATGTCGATCGTGACGAGCGGCAAGGTCATCCCGACGCTGTTGCGCGTGACCCCGCTGAAGGCGATCTGACGGGCTCGGCGCGGGCGCGGGTGTGCGTCGATCGCCGCGCCCGGCGTATCATCTCGACGGCGCTCTGATAGCATCGCAGGGTGCCCGTCCTGATCGCGGTTCCTGGTAGCGAAGACCACGCGCGCGGCCTGGGCACCCGGCTCGGGTATCCGGTCGTCGTCCCCGAGCTCCGGCAGTTCCCCGATGGCGAGCTCTACGTGCGGCTCGACGGCGAGCTCGGCGACGACGTCGCGATCGTGGGCAACGCGAGCGGCGATAACTTCCTGCGCGTCGCGTTCCTGGCCGGCACCGCGCGCGATCTCGGCGCCACCCGGGTCGGGCTGGTCGCGCCGTACCTCGCCTACATGCGCCAGGACAGCCGGTTCAAGCCGGGCGAGGGCGTGACCGCGAGGTACTTCGCGCGGCTGGTGTCGAGCACGGTCGACTGGCTGGTCACCGTCGATCCGCACCTCCATCGCTTCGATTCGCTCGCCGGCGTCTACACGATCCCGACGACGATCGCGCGGGCGGCGCCGGTGATCGCGCGGTGGATCACGTCGTCCGTGCCGCACCCCGTGCTGGTCGGCCCCGACGCCGAGAGCGTGCAGTGGGTCTCCGCGGTCGCCGAGCGCTGCGGCGCGCCGTTCGTGATCCTCGAGAAGACGCGGCGCGGAGACCGCGACGTCTCGATCACCTCGCCGGACCGCGCGTGGAACGGCCACACGCCGGTTGTGATCGACGACATCGTGTCGACCGGGCGGACGATGATCGAGGCGACGCGCCAGCTCCGCGCGGCGGGCAGCGCGCCGCCGATGTGCGTCGCCATCCACGCGGTGTTCGCCGACGCGCTGAGCGAGGCGCTGGTCGACGCCGGCGCCCGCGGCATCGTGACCTGCGATACGATCGCGCACGTGACGAACCAGATCTGCGTCACCGATCCGCTCGCCGACGCGGTTCGCGAGCGCCTCGCGTAGCCCGCCGGGGCCGCACGTGCGCGCACGTGCACGGCATGGGTGATGGCAGGCCAGCGGCTCGCGAAGCCGCCGACTTGGCGCGGCCGCGCGCGGTCCGAGCGTTGCACTGCGCGAGAGCCAAGGAGACACGAACATGACAATGCAACGCACCCTCTCGATCATCAGCTTTGCCTGCGCGGCCACCACCGGCGCGGCGTGTGTCACCAGCGCGAGCAGCGACGATCCGGCTCCCGATGCAGGCGTGGACGATCCGCCGCCGGCCCTGCCGCGTAGCTGCCAGGAGCTGCTCGCCGCCAACCCCGCGCTCGACAGCGGCACGTTCACGCTCGGCACCGCCGCCAACACGCCGTACCAGGCGTACTGCGACATGGTCGACGACGGCGGCGGCTGGACGCTCGTCCTCAAGGCCGACGGCAAGGACACGAGCTCGCAGTTCGGGTACGACAGCCCGCTGTGGACCAACACGGCGATGTTCAAGGATGACCAGATCGACACGAGCCGGGCCGAGGCGAAGTACCGCTCGTTCACCGAGGTCGCGTTCTCCAAGCTCCGGATCGTCATGGTGGCGGCGTATCCCACCGCGATGACGCTCGATGCCGCCGGTTCGTCGTTCATGGAGCTGATGCGCGGGCCGTTCGTTCCGCTGTCCAATTCGCGCGCTCAGTGGTTGAGCTTGATCTCCGATGGGGTGTTGCAGTCGGACTGCAACCGGGGTGGCATCAACAACTTTGTCAACGACCCCTGGATCCGAGTCCGCATCGGGCTGATCGCGAACTCGGTGATGAACTGCGACGCGCCCGACTCGTTCATTGGCATCGGCGGCGGCGGCGGCGGCCTCGATCCCTGCTACACCTCGTCGTCCGAGCCATTCGTGCCACCCTCGGTGGGTTCGATCGGCGGCGGAGTCTGCACCAGCACGCCGGCGGTCCCCGCGCCCAACCGCGCCGCGTTCGCCTACGTCTACGTCCGCTGAGCCGCGGGTTCGAGCGCGCGCAGCCGGACCAGCACCTCCCGTGCGCTCTGCGGCCGGAGCAGCGGGCTCTTCTCGAGCAGGTGATCGACCAGCTCGGACAGCGCCGCCGGCACGCCCGGGACGATCGCGGCGAGCGAGCTCGGCTGGTGATGGATGATCCGGTGGAACGTGTGGGCGTGGGTCTCGGCGGCGAACGGGCTCACGCCTGCGACGAGCTCGTACAGCATCACCCCGAGCGAGAACAGATCCGAGCGCCGGTCGACCTCGTCGCCGCCGACCTGCTCGGGCGACATCGCGCGCGGCGTGCCCATCACCTCACCCGAGGCGGTGTGGTCGTCGTGATCGGCGCACCATGCGATCCCGAAGTCGTTGAGCTTGGGCTGGCCGTGGCGCGCGGTCAGCACGTTCTCGAGCTTGAGATCGAGCACGCGGACGATCGCGCGGTGATCGAGCTTCGCGGCGATCCGCGCCTCGCTGCGCAGCCGCGCGCGGTGCCGCGGGTCCGCCGCGAGCCCGGCGCGCAGGCGCTTGAGCGCGACCTGGCGTCCGAGCACGGTGTCCTCGGCGAGCACGACCTCGCCCATGCCGCCCACGCCGAGGTCACCGACGACCCGGAACCGGCCGAGCGCGATGCCCAGATCGACCGCGGTGTGTGCGGCACCGCGGAGCGGCGTGGTATCGGCGCCGGTCGAGGTCGCGATCCGCGGGTGTGGGGTCTCCTCGATCTCGACCGACCAGGTGGGTAACCGCCAGAGCACCGTCATCGGGAAGCGACCGCGACCTCGGGGTCGCCGGCCGCCATCGCGCGCAACAGGTGGCGGGCGATCAGCGGGATGTCCTCGCGCCGCTGATCGAGGCCGGGCGTGGCGATGCGGAGCCGCAGGCGCGCCAGGAGGTCGTGCTTGAGCTCGTGCGGCGCGCGGTTGGTGGCCGCGATCAGCCGCACGTTGCTGCGCCGGGCCCTGGCCTCGCCGAGCCGCTGGTACTCCCCGGCATCGAGCACGCCGGCCTGGCGGCGCGACAGCCGGTGCAGCATGCTCGCCGCCAGCTCCTTGCCGCTCCCGCTGGGCCCCGTGAGCAGCACGTGATCCGCTGGAAGAACGTCTCGATGAAGGCGCGCGCGCGGTCCCACCCGTCGGTATCGCTGGCGGAGATCGGACCGGTCACGATCTCGAGGGTTCGTATGTGGGCGGGAGCGTTGTCACGCCATCCCATGTCGTAGGTGACGCTGACGAGCGGGAAGCCGCCCGAAGCCACCTCGGTGCTGCACAACACGCGTGCCGAGATCGCTTTACCGGTATCGCGGTAGGTTGGCGTGGCGTCGCGGGTCACGTCGGTACTGGTCACCTTCGAGAGATCGACGCCGTGGTTGGTCTCCCACTCGACACCGAGCGTGGTGGGGTCGGCCGACGCAAGCCGCGCAGCCGAGCACAGGGTTGCGAGGCTGGCCACCAGGGCGCTCGCGGCAGCGAGCCCGTCGAAGCGCCGCGGACGATGCGCAAGCGCACGCGCCCGCCGACGTCCTCGATCATCAAGCGACGACGGGCATGGGCCGCCGGCTTACCTCACACCTCACACCTGGCATCTCACACCTCACACGTTGGTTGGAGCGAGCCTTGGTGGAATATTCAGTTGGAGTATTCACTGGAGTATTAGTGCGCGCTCAGGAAACGGCAGCTTCGACTCTGTATTTTTATTGACGCTCACAGCACCTCATGTGGACTTGTTCGAGATCTTGCCCCTGTCGCGCGGGGCTCCTGACTTGACCCGCTCATGATTCCAACGAAGGCGACGCGGTGCTTCCAGCGCGCGAGCGCGCGAGCGTGGCGTCACGCATCGCTGGGTGGCGCCTTACACTCCGTTTGAGCATCAAGCACTTCGTCGAGGACTATGCTGCAACATCGCATCCGGGACGTCCAGCGAACCTGCGATCAAGGGTGTTAGGGTGACGCGCCCATTCACAACCGCGACGATCAGTTCGCGAAGAATATCTTGCGTGACGCTTTGAGCCGCGCATGCGCCGCGGAGACCGAGGTCGAGGTGCTGGCCGCGACGCAGAAGATCGACGTCTACAGCGTGCCCGACCCCGCACGCGCTGCCGAGCGCGCCCAGATGGGCCTGCTCGCCGACCTCTCCGCAGAGCCCAGCCTGTTCGAGCCGTTTCACGACACGGCAACCCTCCGCAAGGTCCGCCGGTGCATCAACAAGCAACACACGTGGCATCACGAGTTCGAGCGCCGCGCCCGCGCCGCCGCTGGCTCGCCGCCGGCGGATACGGATCTCGCTGAGTCGGCTCAAGAGGCGGTGACGTTCCCTGCGCTCGTCGTGATCAGCCCGGGTCGACCCGAGACGGCGCTCGATGCCTACGGTTGCAAGCCGGTGCGCCCGGGCGTCTATCACGCGGTATGGGGTCTGGCGCTACGCGTCGTCGTGCTGGCGGAGCTCCCCCGGACTCGGGAGACCCTGCTGCTGCGCTTGCTCGGTGCAGGGCGACTCCTGCGCGAAGCGCTGACCGATCTGGCCGCGCTGTCCGACGACGCCTGGGAGAAGACCATCGCAACCCCTCTGCTGGTACACTTCCGGCTAGGAAACGAACATGCAACGAACCAGGAGAATGACGTGAGCGCAGAGATCCAGGCATGGTTCGAGGACTACCAGCAGAAGCTGCGCAACGAAGCCCGCAAGGAAGGGCGCAACGAAGGGGTACGTAGCGTGCTGTTGCGGCTGCTTCGTGCGCGATTCGGCGAGATGCCGGCGGCTACCGTCGCCCGCGTCGAGACGGCTGAGCTAGCCGACCTGGAGCGGTGGAGCGACCGGGTGATAGGCGCTCAGATGCTCGCAGAAGTGTTCGACAACCCGAGCTGAGCTGCGTCGCACCGGCGCTTGCTGCGACCGGCACAGGTCGGCCCGAAACAGGCGAGGCTCTCCCATGATCACCGTGATCGTGATCGCTCGCCAGCTGCAATGCATCAGCTTGGATCATAGATCCTCGGGACATAGGCCGGTGCGCTTTGCGACTCGGGTGAGCATCTTGGGCCCGATCTCATCGCCGTCATGAAACGCGAAGACAAAGTCGGGCCAACCCGAGCGCTCCAGGGTCCGATGCGATCCACGCTGACGCTTGATGCGCCATCCGATCCGGAGGAGCGCGCTCAGCACCACGGACGCACGGGTCGAAGGCCACTTCATGCTTCCGAACTTACAACGCCGGTATGACAGCTAAATCATGAACAATTCAGGCGGCTTGTATGAAAGAGATGTCCGGGACGGCCGCTTGCTCGCGATGTTCGAGGCGATCGGCGAGGATCCGAAACGCGAGCACCTGCGCGGCGCGAAGTGCATCGTCCGCGGTCGATCCATACGCCATGCACCCGGGCAGCTCCAAGATCTCGACGAGCCAGCGCCCATCGTCTTCCTGTTCGAGCTCGTAATTGAACCTCACAGGCCTAGTGTATCGCATGTGGAGCGCGAGAACGCGGGAGAGGAGCTGGCCAACAGGTGGCCGTGCGTGAGGCCAACTGCCGGCCCAGCTCCTAGCCGAGGTGCGGCCAGCGCTTCAGGCCGCCGCCCTTGTCGGCGTGGGCTCGCGCGGATTGCTTCGCGCGCTCCGAGATGCCGGTGTAGTCCTCGCCGGCCGCGATGTTCATGACCTGGACTAGGTAGTCGCCCGGGATCTCCGTCATGAAGGTCACCTCGCTCTCGGTGAGCTTGTGGGCGTCCTGCTTGTAGCCGCGGCTCTTGTTGGCCTGGTTCGACGCGAGGATATCGACGGCGCGCCGCTTCTCGAAGTCCTGCTTCATCGCCCCGCGCGGGATCGCGTAGATGTAGATCTGGCCGATCACGCCCTCGGTGCGGCGCTTGTGCTCCGGCTTCTTCTCGCCGACCGCGTAGAACACCGCCTGGCGCGGGTTCTTGGTGGTCGACATCTGCGGGACGCCGGCGAGGTGGGCCTTGTCCTGCGACCACGGCACGTCGCGAGATTGGGAGTCCTCGGTGCGGAGGTCGCTCTTCAGGACCTTCAGGTTCTTGACGTAGAGGCTCAGCATCGCGTCGAGCTGGTTCAGGTACGTCACGCCGCGATAGGCCTCGGGCTTGGAGCTCGCCATCTGCGCCATCACCGCCGAGACCATCTGGGTGGCCTGCTCGGCGGCGTCCGCGGGGAGCTGGCCGTCCTTGACCAGCTGCTCGACGCGCTCGCGCACCGCCGGGCTCTGGGTCGCCATCCCCGGCTTCTGCCGGTCGCGCTTCTCGAGGTAGTCCTTGTCCTCGAGCGCCTGGCGAGCTGCACGCATGCGCAGACATCGTCGGTGGCCGCAACGACGAGGCCGGTGCCGCCCCCTTGACCGTCGCCGCTGGCGCTCCGCTCAGGCCAACGGCGAGCTGCCGCTTGGGGTCAACTGGCAGCCCGCGCCGACGGTCGCGTCCGGCGGCGTTGGGCCGAAACAGGTGACGATGCCCTGGGGCACGCTGCACGTGCACATAGCTGCCGAGGCGCATAGGAGTGGGCGCTGGATTGGTACGTGACCTACGTGAATCCATGCACGCATTGCGCCGCTCTTGACATTGCCTCGTACCGGGGTGCGCCGCGGTGGGGCTTCGATAGTGTCGAGGCCGATCTGCGGGTGAGCAACCGCGAAGGCAACACGCCGTCGTCGACGTACCGCCGAACTTCACCGGTGTACGTTGCGCGAGGACGCCGTGAACGAGATCGGATCATGACCGTTTGACATGACCTCATGGTTGAAGCAGCGGCCGGTCAATCCATGCCAGCCGCACAGGAGGCGCCGGCAATCACGATCGGGTGACGATGCCGCGCGAACCGATCACCGCGCCAACGATGCTGTGTTCTGTGAACGGCTCTGGGAGTTGTGAGCTCGCCGCGCCTCGCCGTCATGCGCGAGGCGGCCGACCGACCGTCCGTCACAGGCTTGTTGTCCATCCGGATATGGACATGTCAGAGTCGAGTGCTATGCCATTGCCATGGATGGCGAGCTCGAGCAACTGGGGGAGCGGATCGCGGAACAGGCGGCGCACGTCGATGCGGCCATGCATCGCTTGCTCGCCGATCTGCGCGAGTTCGACACCCGCGGCGGCTGGCACGTTCAGGGCGCGATGTCGTGTGCGCACTGGCTCGCCTGGAGGGTCGGCTGGGATCTGGTCACCGCACGGGAGCGGGTGCGGGTGGCCGGCAAGCTCGCCGCGTTCCCTGCGATCGATGATGCGCTCCGGCGAGGCGAAGTCTCGTACTCGAAGGTACGGGCGCTGGTGCGCGTCGCAACGCCTGCGAACGAGGCGCTGCTGCTCGAGTACGCGCGCCTCATGACGGCCTCTCAGCTCGAGAAGCTGTCTCGCAAGTATGCGCTCGTGCAACGCCACTGCCGGGATCCACATCCGCTGGACGACGAGCAACGTCGCTACGTCCGCCGGCGTGATACCGAAGACGGGATGGTCAAGATCGAGGCCGTGCTGCACCCTGAAGAAGCCGAGTTGATCTGGACCATGCTCGACCACGCGGCGACCCAGCGCGCACGTCAGGCTGATCCGCCGACAAGCGAGGATTCCGCGGAATCGCCGGCGGCGGCGCAGGCGATCGGGCCGGCAGTTCACCCGTTGCACAGGGATGCCGCGACGGGGCGCCGCGAGGATTCCGCGGAATCTCCGGCGGTGCCCGCAATCGGTGCCGCGCTCCGTCCGCTGCATGAGGATGCCTCGACGGGAGGCCGCGATGATTCCGCGGAATCGTCTGGTGCTGCTCGGCTGCGTGGCGTCGTTGACAGCGCTTCGCTACCTGCTGCCGCCATGGTTGAAAGCCACGATTCCGCGGAATCGCGGGAGCGCTCCCAGGGTGCAAGCGTACGCCTCGAGCCCACACTGGACCGCCCGGCGAGTGTGCTGCACCAGCGAGCTGATGCCGCCAAGCGGGCCTTCAGCCGTGCGGATGCCCTGGTGTCGGTCGCACAGGCCTATCTGCGGAGCGATCGGCCGGACCGTTCGCCGATCGAGATCACGCTCACGATTCCGCAGAGCGGCCTGCGTGCCGACGTGGCGGATCCTCTCGAGGTTGGTGAGATCGGCGAGTCGTTCGTTTCCACGGAGGCCGCACGCCGGCTCAGCTGCGACGCGGGTGTGATCGAGGTCATCGAGGATGAACACGGCGTACCGCTGGCGGTCGGCCGCAAGCGCCGGACGATCACCGGCGCGCTCAAGCGCGCGCTGTACAAGCGCGATACGGCGTGCACGTACCCGGGATGCACCCACCGGATCTTCCTGGAAGGACATCATATCCAGCACTGGGCCGACGGTGGCGAGACGAGCCTCCAGAATGCCGCCTTGCTATGCAGTCAGCATCATCGCTATGTCCACGAATACGGATACACGATCGATCTCGGGCCGGATGAACGACCTCGCTTCCGCGATCCGCGTGGTCGGCCGGTGGCCGTGGCACCGGCGCCTCCGGCAATCACGGAGCTCGGCTGGCCACGGATTCGCGCCGCCCACGAGGCGCTCGCGATCGATGCGGACACGAACGCCTGCGAGTGGGATGGCAGGCCGGTCGACTACGGCGCGGTGGTCGGTCATCTCGTGGTCGCCGATGGCCTGCAGTGACGGTCGATCGCGAGCCAGGACCCGTACGAGGTTCCGTTGACGGAGGGTGAAGGTACCGGCTCGGCCGCTGTGGTGCCGCGGGCTGACCATGACCATGCCCGCGCAGCTTCTGTGTGTCACTCACCATGCGACCAGGACGAGTAGTCGGCGATCACGATCGGCGAGCACATCGCCGAGCCGCCGGGCGATGCACGGCGTGAGCAGGGCATGCGCAGCGCCACATGTGTGGCGGCGCATCGCATTCCGCAGCTCCTAGCCGAGGTGCGGCCAGCGCTTCAGGCCGCCGGCCTTCTCGGCGTGGGCTCGCGCGGATTGCTTGGCGCGCTCCGAGATGCCGGTGTAGTCCTCGCCGGCCGCGATGTTCATGACCTGGACCAGGTAGTCGCCCGGGATCTCCGTCATGAAGGTCACCTCGCTCTCGGTGAGCTTGTGGGCGTCCTGCTTGTAGCCGCGGGCCTTGTTGGCCTGGTTCGACGCGAGGATGTCGACCGCGCGCCGCTGCTCGAGGTCCTGCTTCATCGCCCCGCGCGGGATCGCGTAGATGTAGATCTGGCCGATCACGCCCTCGGTGCGGCGTTTGTGCTCCGGCTTCTTCTCGGCGGCGTCCTCGGGGAGCTGGCCGTCCTTGACCAGCTGCTCGACGCGCTCGCGCACCGCCGGGCTCTGGGTCGCCATCCCCGGCTTTTGCCGGTCGCGGTTCTCGAGGTAGTCCTTGTCCTCGAGCGTCCTGGCGAGCTGCACGCCCTTGTAGAGGTCGAGCATGCCGTCGTCGCCGTCGTCGACCAGCCCGCCGAGGATCTTGCCGACCAGCGGTGGCAGCTTCCTGAGGTGGCCGCTGATCGTGCCCAGCCGCTGCAGCTGCGCGTCGCCGTCGAGCGCCTCGATGCCAGCGGCGGCGGCGCGCGCGTCCTCGACGCCGCTGGACAGCGTGCGCACCGCGTCCTCCACGCCGTCGTGGTCGGCGCCGTGCACGGTGCCGATCTCCTTCAGCAGCGCCGCCGGGTCGAGCTCGCCGTCGCCGTCGAACGAGTGGATGCACACCGCGGGCGTGCCGCCGATCTCCATCCAGATCTGGTAGGTCTGGATCGCGGCGCGCAACTTCAGGCTCTGCGCGCGTCCGATGCCGTCGGCCTCCGGCAGCGCGCCCTTGCGCTTGGCGTACGCCGGGAAGGGACGCGCCTGGCGCGCATCTGCCAGTCGAGCTTCAGCGCGTTGACCCGCTCGAGCTTGCGTGCGACGGCCTCGACCGCGGCGGCCTTCGCGAGCTGCTTCTTCTGCGCGAGCGGCGCGCCGTGGACCTGGTCGACCTGCATGCGCGGCGCCCGGCGGTGCACGTCTGTCGGGTTGCCGTGCCCGGGCCTCGGGGCCTCGACGGGGTGGATCACCGTGTCGTGGTCCTTCCAGACCGCATCGACCAGGACCTTGACGTCCGTGCCGCTGGGCTTGGCGTCGTGGTCCTCGAGCGCGGTCTCCTGCGTCATCAGATCCGTGCGCTCGGCGGACAGCTGGAGCAGGTCGAGCGCGCCGGTCCTGGTGTACATGTTGAGCGCGGTCATGTGGGTTCGCACGTTGCCGCCGCCCCCGACGGTGGACAGCCGGACGTCGTCGGGCTTGGTGCCGACCGCGCCGCTCTTGGTCTGGTCGTCGGTGCCGAGCCGGCGCGCGCGCACGTGGTCGATCACGTCGGGATCGATCGGCGAGCCGTCGGGCTGCTGCAGGCCGCCGGTGGCGGTGTAGGCGAGAACCTTGTCGAGCTTGTCGATCAGCTCCTGCGTGCCGCGCTCGATCGCGCGGTCCCCGAACAGGTGCTTGCCGAGCGCGACCTCGAAGTCTTCGGCCTCGGTGGTGAGCAGCGGTAGCAGCTTGCCGTGGCCGCCCTTGGTCGCGAGCTGGTGCGCGGTGAGCTTGTCGTGATCGCGGGCCTTGGGATCCGCGCCGTAGCCCAGCAGCAGCGCGACCAGCGGCTCGTCGTTCCGCGCGACCGCGAGGTGCAGCGGCGTGTCGCCGTCGGCGTTCGCGATCCTGGTGCTCGCCCGCGCGTCGAGCAGGCGGCGGGCGAGCTCGCGCCGCCGCTCGCGCACCGCGATGTGGAGCGCGGTGTCGCCGTGATCGTCGATCTCGTCGATCCGCAGGTCGGAGGCGCCGAGCAGGCGCAGCAGCGCGACCGGCTGGTTGCCGCGCACGGCGTCGTGGAGCGCGCCTGGCGGTGTGGGAACCGACTGCGCCGGTCCGGATAGCTTGGGCTCGGGCTCGGGCTCGGGCTTGGCCTCGGTTGTAGGCTCTGGCTTTGGCTCCGGCTTGGCTTGGGGCTTGGGCTCCGGCTTGGGCTCCGGCTTGGCTTGGGGCTTGGGCTCCGGCTTCGGCTTCGGCAGCTTGGTCGCGGCGCGCTGCTTCGCCTCGGGGAGCTCCGCGAGGTAGTGCATCACGTACGGGCTGTTCGCGATCACCGCGGGGATCGCCGGCTCGGGCATGCCGAACGTCTGCCAGGTGAACAGCTGGCCGTGGTCGGGGACGTAGTTGACGCCGGTCTTGCGGAAGAACTGCGTGATCTCACGTCGCCGAGATCTGCAGAACTCGCGAAGTCTTGATGAGTCCTGCTGTTTTCGCGCCGCCACCCTATGATGACCGGCGACGTGCGGAAATCCTCGGACCTCGGAGCCACGGCCAAGTACGTTCGACCGATGCGCAGCCTCCTCCTGATCGCGATGTGCGCCGCGTGTGCTCACGGTCCAACGTGCAAGGAAGCGGTGACCACCGCCGCCGGTCGATTCGGGAACGCTGCATCGCCCGAGGTCACGCTGATGATCGGCACCTGCGAGCAGCGGGGCTGGTCGCGGGATGTGCGGCGCTGCGTGAGTGGGGTACAGACCGCGACCGACCTGGCGACCTGCGTGGCTTCGACGCTCGATGACGGCGCCGCCGACAAGCCGAAGGTCACGCAGCCTGCGATCACGTTGACCGCGAGCGCTGCGGCCAAGCAGCTGGTGGCAGGCTCGCCGGAGCCGATTCGCGCACTCGTCTTCATGCCCGAGACGAGCGAGGTCAAGGGCGTCGTCAAAGGCTACTTCGCGTCGCTCGCGTCTGCGGGCAAGCTCACGCTCGAGGATCACGATCGCCTCACCGACGCCGGGCTCGCTGCGAAGTACCGTGTGGTGCGCGACGGTACGATCATCCTGGCTCGTAGCGCTGGTGCGAGCGAGCGGTCGCAGGCGATCGTGATCGAGATCGACATCGATCAGGGGGTGCGCGACAAGCTGCCCCACTTCGATCGTGAGGTGCGGAGCGTGCTGGCGCGGCTGTTGCGCGAGCCGCATATCGCGTACGTGACGTCGGGTCACGGCGAGCTGACCGATCCCGATACGCAGCCCGCCGGCAAGAAGGCCGCGCTTTCCGAGCGGCGGACGACCATGTTCACGAAGCGGCTCGCCGACCTCGATTATCAGGTGAAGGACCTGGGACCGACAGATCTTGCCAATGCCATCCCAGCGACGCGACCGTGGTGATGGTGCTCGCACCGATGGTCGCGCTCCGGCCGGCCGAGTGGGCGGCGATCGAGCGGTATCTCGATCGCGGCGGCGCGCTGATGATCGCGCTCGATCCGGAGGCAGACCCGGGCCTCGGCCCGCTCGAGGGCAAGCTCGGCGTCCGGTTCGATCCCGCAGATCTCACCGACGACACGAGCTTCTTGCCCCAGCGTAAGACCGCGGCCGATCACCGGATCACGATCACGAACCAGTTCTCGGCCCATGCATCGACCACGTCGCTGTCGCGAGCGGCCAGCAAGGGGCTCGTGGTGCTCGATGCGGGCGCGTTGCACGATGCACCGTTCACCGGCAAGGGTGATCCTCCGGCGAAGACCTTCACGATCCGCTCGATGGACACGAGCTTCCTCGACTACAACGACAACTTCGTATTCGACGCCGGGGGTGCCAAGCCCGAGAAGCGGCAACACTGGAACATCGCGGCGGCGTTCGAGGCCCCCAGGGCCGCCGGCAAGGCCGGCTACCGCGCGATCGTGTTCGCCGACGTCGATCTGTTCGTCGATGTGGTGGTCCGGGCCGCGGCCGGCAACCCGATGGTCACGTTGCTATCGAGCTCGTTGCTCGACGATTCGGTGCGCTGGCTCGGCGGCGAACAGGTGTTGTCCGGCGAGCTCGTCGGCGACGACGACCCACCCGAGGGCCTCGGCCCGACCGCACACGACCTCGAGGAGGAGGAGGAGATCGATCACCGCGTCATGCAAGCGCTCGAGGACGTCGTCACGTCGAAGCCCGCCGACCGCGACGCGGCCCTCGCGAGGCTACGCGCCGCCCAGGACGCGCAAGCGGCGGCGCGCAAGCGCACGACCGGGTCCGCGGCTCCGAAGCCATAGCCCCTCGATCGAGGCCAGCACGGCCGGCCGTCGCCGTCAACCGTCGCTCGCGCCTTGACATGGCCGCGGGCCGGATGCAACGCTCGTCGTCCAATGGGTCAGGGATCAGCGTCAGACTACCGGTGCCTGGCGACGATGGATCTGCCTGCCGGCAAGGTCGACGCCTACGATCAATTGCTCTGCAAGGCCGCCCCGGTCTTCACGGACCGCGACTGGCGCTTGCTGATCTCGGGACAGAAGGCGGCGCTGTTCGACACGCTCGGGGCGCCGCCCGGGCTCCAGCGCAAGCTGCTGCACGTCTGGTCGATCCCCGACTTCGACTCGCTGTCCCAGGTCATGGCCTATGCCGCGGACGACCCGAGCTACGTCAAGGCGCAGCAGATGACGATCGACGAGCTGCAGAACCTCTACGTCGCGCTCCGCTGGGACAGTCCGATCGGCCTCCCCGACACGCCGGTCAGCTATTACATGATGGAGACGCTGCAGATGGTCAATGCCGTGCGAGCGCGCGACGACTTCGCGAACTACATGGACGATGCCGTCTACAGCATGAACACGAAGTACGGCTGGAAGATCCTGCTGGCCGGCAACGCGGCGACCGGCATCATCGACCAGTACGTCAACCTCTGGGGCATGGCCGATACCACCAAGCTCGAGGCGGCGATCAACGAGTATCGCAGCCATGCGAGCTGGACGGCGGCGGTGAGCCGGGTCATGACGTCGCTGTGGACCCCGCACCCGCTGCCCGGCTTCGATGGTCCAGGTGCGACGGCGGCGGCTGCGACAGGAACGAAATGAGCCGCCCGACGCGACGCGGATGAAGGCAGGGGCATGACGGCAGGACCCGAGCACCGCGACCTCGCGCTCGGCGCGACGGTGGGCCCCTTCGTGGTCTCCCGGGTGCTCGGCCACGGCGGCATGGGCATCGTCTACGCCGGCAAGCACGAGCGCACCGGGGTCGAGGTCGCGATCAAGACGGTCAGCACGGGCAGCGCGACGTTCATGTCCTACGTCCGCCACGAGGCCTCGACGCTGTCGCGGATTCACCATCCCGGGGTCGTGCAGATCCTCGGGCTCGGCATCGAGCTGGGCCGGCCGTGGTACGCGATGGAGCTTTTGTCCGGCCGGACGCTCTCGGACCTGCTCGATCTGGGCGCGCGCACGCGCGGCAACACGCACGATCCGGCGCGGACCCACGCGACCACCCACGACTCCACATCGGGGGGCGCGCGCGCCACGGACCAGGAGGTCGCGACGCGCCCGCTCCGCGTGCAGGGCGACGCAGCGACCATGCCGTCGGTGGACAGCGCCGTGAACCTGCGCACCTCCGGGCTGGCTGCGGGATCCTCCGGCGAGCACCGCGATCTGCGCGCACCGCCGGCGCCCGCTCGCCCTGCGGCGCTGGTCTCGCCGTCGTCGCCGTACAGCCCACCGGCCCGGCTGCCGATCGCCTGCGACCTCGAGCAGCTGCTCCCGATCCTGCGGGGCATCTGCGACGCGCTCGCGTTCGTGCATGGCGAGGGCGTGGTCCACCGCGACCTCAAGCCCGACAACATCTTCATCCGGACCGGCGAGCTGCCGGTCCTGGTCGACTTCGGGCTCGCCACCTTCGTCGGCGCCGATGGCCGCGACGTGCTCGAGAACGTCGGTGGCGTGGCCGGCTCGCTCGGCTACATGGCGCCGGAGCAGCTGCGCGGCGAGCTGCTCGATGCGCGCTGTGATCTCTACGCGCTCGGCTGCATCCTCTACCGCGCCGTGACCGGGCGCCTGCCGTTCGAGGGCCCGAGCTCGCGGGTCATCGCGGGTCACCTCATGGACGAGCCCGTGCCGCCCGGCCAGCTGGTGGTGGGGCTGCCGGGGCTGCTCGACGAGCTGATCTCCGGGTTGCTGGTCAAGGATCGCGATCATCGCGTCGGTTCGGCCGAGGTGGTCGATTCGGTGCTCGCGGCGGTCGGTGGTGGGGCGTGCCCGTGGCCGGCGTCGCTGCCCTCGCCGCAGCCGTTCCTCTACCGTCCCCCGTTCGTCGGCCGGCGCGACGTGCTCGGCCGGCTGGTCGAGCGGCTGCAGCGCTTTGCGGCCCTGGCGGACGAGCCGCGGGGGGAGCGCCAGGCCGGTGGCCTCGTGCTGATCGCGGGCGAGAGCGGCGCGGGCAAGACCCGGCTCGCGCTCGAGGCCGTCAAGCTCGGCACCGAGTCGAGCGCGACCACCGTCACCTGCGGGTGCGCGGCCGGCGGCGGGCCGTTCCAGCCGCTGCGCGAGCTGTTCCAGGCGCTGGTCGAGCACTGCATCGCCACCGGCCCCGGCGAGGGTTCCGGCGAGATCGAGCGCGTGCTCGGGGCCGGCGCGGCCGTGCTGGCGCTCTACAGCCCCCAGATCGCCGAGCTGCCCGGGGTCGCCGAGCTGCCGGAGCCCGAGCCGCTGCCGTCCGCGGCGGCGCGCACGCGGGTGTTTCGCTGCCTCTGCGACACGCTGCAGGCGTTCGCCGCCGCCCGTCCGCTGCTGCTGATCCTCGACGACATCCACCTCGCCGACAGCTTCACGCTCGGGTTCCTCGCGCACCTGCAAGACCCGCTCGAGCGCGGCGCGCCGCGGATGCTGGTGCTCGGCTGCTATCGCAGCGAGGAGCGCGGACCCGCGCTCGACGGCCTCGCGGCCCGCCCCGACACGCTCCACCTCGCGGTCGAGCGGATGAACGAGGCCGAGGTCGGGCAGATGGTGCAGGGCATGCTCGCGCTCGCCGCGCCGCCGCCGGCGTTCGTCGCGTTCCTCGCCCGCGAGAGCGGCGGCAACCCGTTCTTCGTGGCCGAGTACCTGCGGACCGCGGTCGCCGAGCGCGTGCTGGTCCGCGACAGCCGGGGGCGCTGGAAGATCGCCGACACCCGCGTGCCGACCGAGGCGATGTGCGAGGCGCTGCCGCTGCCGCGCTCGCTGCGCCAGGTCGTCGAGCTCCGGCTCGGCAAGCTCGCCGCGCGGACCCGCCAGGTGCTCGACGCGGCCGCGCTGATCGGCCGGCGGTTCGCGAGCCCGCTGCTCCGCGCGGTGGTCGAGCTCGACGACGCCACGCTGCTCGAGGCGCTCGACGAGATGGTCGCCGCGCAGGTGATCGAGCCGATCGACGGCGAGAGCCACCGCTTCGTCCACGACAAGCTGCACGAGCTGCCGGCCGCCGCGCTCGATCCGGCGCAGCGCCGAGCCCTGCACGCCCGGATCGCCGCGGCGATGGAGCAGCTCCACGCCGACGCGACCGCCGAGCACGCGGCCACGATCGGCAGGCACTGGGCCCAGGCCGGCAACCCGGAGCGCGCGGCCCCGCTGCTGCACGCCGCCGGCGACCATGCCCGCAAGGTCCACTCGGTCGACACGGCGATCGAGCTCTATCGCGCGGCCCGCGCGCAGATCGCGCTGGTCGTCCCCGACGAGCCCGGCGCGGCCGAGGTCTGGCGCGCGCAGGCCCGCGAGCTCGACGAGAAGCTCGGCGATGCGCTGGCGTTCGCGAGCCAGCATGCGCTCGCCCGCGCGGCGTTCGAGCAGGTGCTCGCCGACCTCGGCGCCTCGCCGGCGCCCGTCATCCGCGCGCGGCTGGTCCGCAAGATCGCCAAGACCTGGGAGAGCACGCACGCCTACGCCGAGGCGCTCGCCGGCTACACCGAGCTCGAGGCGCTGATCGACGCCGCGCCGGACCACGCGGCCGAGCTCGAGCCGGAGTGGATCCAGCTCATGCTGGGGCGCGCGTGGATCTACTACTGGAGCAGCCGGGTCGAGGAGATGAACGCGGTCATCGATCGGGTCCGGCCGATCATCGAGACCAGGGGCTCGGCGCTCGATCGCTACCGGTTCTACCTCGCGCTCGTGACCCGCGACTACCGGCGCGATCGCTACCGGATCTCCGCGGCGACACTCGAGCACGGCCGCGAGTGCGTGGCCGCGGCGCGCGAGGCCAACTCGATCGGCGAGATCGCGTTCGCGAGGTTCGTGCGCGGGTTCGGCCTGTTGTTCGCCCGGCAGCTCGAGGAGGCCGAGGCCGAGATCGAGGCGGCGCTGCAGGCGGCGCGCAAGATCAGCGACGCGGTCGCCGAGACCCGGGCGATCGCCTACCTGGCCCTCGTGCATGGCCTCGCCGGCCACGTCGCCGAGGCCGAGACCACCGCCACGGCCGCGCTCGCGATGGCGCGCGCCCGCAAGATGGCCGACTACGAGGGCGTGAGCCTGGCGCTGCTCGGCCGGGTGGCGCGTGCCGCCGGCGACCTGGACAAGGCCGGCGCGCTGTGCCGGCAGGCGATCGCGACCTGGAGCGCGATGACCTATCCGTTCCCGTTCCGCTGGATCGCCGGCCTGGTCCTGCTCGAGCTGGGGCTCGGCAACACGCCAGCGAGCGAGCAGGCCAGGCTCGCTCGCGAGCTCACCACCGCGACCCAGGCCCACCTGCCCGATCCGCTCGACGAAGCGCTGCGCGACGCGGGCGCCGCCGGCGAGCGCGGGGACGACGCGGCGATCGAGCCGCGGGTCCGGCGGGCCGTGGAGCTCGCCCACCAGCTCGGCTATCTGTGAGACGATGACTCGATGGACTCCATCGACTCCATGAACCTCGTCGTTGGCGCGACCGGCATCGTCGGCATGCAGATCGTCCTGGGCCTCGCCGGCGCGGGCCGCCGGGTCCGGGCGCTGGTGCGTGACAGCTCCGATCCGGGCAAGGTCGCGGCGCTGCGCGCGGCCGGGGCCGAGGTCGTCGTGGCGGATCTCAAGCAGCCCGAGTCGCTCGCGCGGGCGTGCGCCGGGGTCAGTCACCTGATCCTGACCGCGACGTCGACCCTGTCGCGCGCCGCGGGCGACTCGATCGAGACCGTCGATCGGCTCGGCAACCTCGCGCTGATCGACGCGGCCAGGGCCGCCGGGGTCGGCCACGTGGTGTTCGTCTCGTTCCCGAAGCACGCGATCGAGTTCCCGCTGCAGGACGCCAAGCGGGCGGTCGAGGCCGCGCTGATCGCGAGCGGCCTCGCCTACACGATCCTGCAGCCGCCGCATTACTGGGAGATCTGGTGCAGCCCGGCGCTCGGCTTCGATGTCGCGGGCGGCAAGGCGCGGATCTTCGGCACCGGGGAGGGCCAGAACAGCTGGATCTCGCTGTTCGACGTGGCCAAGGCCGCGATCGCCTCGCTCGACAACCCGGCCGCGCGCAACCGGGTGCTCGCCTTCGGTGGCCCCGAGCCGCTGTCGCAGCTCGAGATCGTCCGGCGGTTCACGGCCGCGACCGGACGCGAGCTCGCGCTCGAGCGGGTCCCCGCCGAGGCGCTGCGGGCCCAGCTCGACCCCTCGCGCGACGATCTCGAGCGCTCGTTCGCCGGCTTGATGCTGATCACCGGCGAGGGCGGCTGGGTGTTCGATCCGGGCGAGGTCCGCTCGGTGCTCGGGCTCGAGCTCGCGTCGATCGACGGCTTCATCGCGGCAGCCACCAAGGCATGACCGTCGCGCTCGTCTACCCGCCGCTGTGGGACTCGGTCGACAGCCCGCCGCTCGGCCCGGCCGTGCTCGCCGGATCGCTCGGGGCGGCCGGCGTCGCCACCCGGTTCGTCGATCTGAACCTCGTGTTCCACGAGTGGCTGTTTGCCGACGAGACCCTGGCCCGGCTGCTCGCGTACGCGCGCGCCCACGACCACGCCGAGGAGGTCACCGGGCTCGAGACCTTGCTCGGGCTCGCGGCCACGGTGCGCGTGGCCCGGCCCGAACGCACCGCCCCGCTGATGGCGCTGGCCTACTCGCTCGGCATGCGGGGGCGTCCGGTGCTCGGCCCCCAGCGCTTCCTGGTCGGCGTCGACTCGTCGAAGATCCGGCTCGGCGACCTGCTCGATGGCCGCACGGATCCGCGCATGGTGTTCTGGGCCGAGTGGATCGCCGGCCAGGCCCGCGCGATCATCGACCTCGCGCCCACGCTGGTCGCGATGACGATCTCGTACGTCGGGCAGCTGCTGCCGGCGATCATGATCGCCCAGGAGCTTCGCCGCGGCCTGGCGCCCGCGCTGCGGGTGATCGTCGGCGGGCCGTGGTGCACCCACCAGGCCGTGTCCGGCGTCGACCTCAGCCCGCTGTTCGCGGTGTTCGATGGGATCGGCGTGGGACCGGGGGATCACGTGGTCACGCGCGCGGCGGCGAGCGCGCCCGACCTGCCGCATGACCTCCCGGGCCTGTGGTGTCGTGGCCAGCGCCGGCCGGAGCTCGATCGCCCGGCGCCGGCGAGCCCCGACTTCTCGGGGATGCCGCTCGAGCGCTACTTCGCCGCGGACACGCCGCGCTATCCGCTCGAGAGCTCGCGGGGCTGCTGGGCCGCCTGCCGGTACTGCAACTACCCGGCGCTCAACCGCGGCTACCGGGTCAAGGGCATCGAGCAGGTCGCCGCCGAGGTCGCGGCGGTCCACGACCGCCACCCGGGCGCCGAGATCACGTTCGTCGACGACACGATCTTGCCCAGGCGCGCGCTGGTGATGGCCGAGCTGATCGGCGGGCTCGCGGCCGCGCGCGGTCACGCGGCGCCGTGGTCCGGCTGCCTGCGCCCCGACGCCGGGCTCGACGCCGAGCAATGCCGCGCGCTCGCCGCCGGCGGCATGTGGCGGGTGTTCATCGGGCTCGACGCGGCGACCCAGGACCTGCTCGATGGCATCGACAAGCGCGTGACCGTGGCCGAGATCCGCGCGCTGGTCGGCAACTACCAGGCCGCCGGCATCACCGTCGCCGGCAACTTCATCCTCGGGTTGCCGGGCGAGACCCTCGCGGCGCGCGATGCGATCGCGCCGCTCATGGAAGAGCTCGGGCTCGATCCCGCGCACGTGACGACCTCGCTGTTCGCGCTGGTCCGGGGGTCCTGGTACTACGACCACGTCGACGAGCTCGGCTGGCCGGACGAGTGGGTCCGGCAGGTTCGCGCCAACGACGTCTTGACCGACTTCCTCCCGGCCTATTCGCTGCGCGTGCTGACGTAGCGAAATCCGAACGAAGTCATTGTCTCGACGCGGCGTTCTCGATAGCTTGCATGGCAAGCGCCATGGCTGACAACACCAAGCAAGACGAGCCTGCTCAGCCCACGGCCGCGACCGACGCCTCGTCCGAAGGTGGCGTGGACGCCGACAAGGCGCCGTTCGTCGACGACCTGATCATCTGGGCCGAGGGCCTCGATGTGCCGCGCAAGCTGACCCAGGACGCGCTCCGCAAGTTGCCGAAGCTGGGGCCGTCGATGATGCCGCCGATCAACAGCCTGATCAAACAGGGTGTGACCATCGCGGCGATCCCGACCACCTCCGGCATCGGTGCGGCGTGCTACCTGGTCAACCTGGCGTCGCTCAAGAAGCCCGACGAGTCCTGACCCGCAAGCGGTACCTCGAGGGCACGCACCGGCTGATCTCGCCGCGCGAGACGGTCGAGCGGGTGTGGCCGCTGGCCGCGAGCATGGGCATCACCCGGGTCGCCAACGTGACCGGGCTCGACACCCTGGGGCTCCCGGTGGTGGCCGTGTATCGGCCCAACGCACGCTCGATCGTCGTCAGCCAGGGCAAGGGCCTCGATCTCTGGGCGGCCAAGGCCTCGGGGCTGATGGAGGCGATCGAGGGGTTTCACGCCGAGCATGCCGAGCTGCCGCTGCGCCTCGCCAGCGCGCGCGAGCTGGCCCGCGCGCACGAGCTCGTCGACGTGGCCCGGCTGCCGCGCGTGGCGATGGGCAGCTTCCACCTCGACCGGTCGATCCTGTGGTGCGAAGCCCGGGCGCTCGGGACCGATCGGCCGCTCTGGGTCCCGTACGAGCTGGTCCATACCAACTTCAGCTTGCCCCTGCCGGCCGGCAGCGGGTTCTTCACGATGAGCAGCAACGGCCTGGCGTCCGGCAACCACGTGCTCGAGGCGGTCAGCCACGGCCTCTGCGAGGTGATCGAGCGCGACGCCCTGGCGCTGTGGGACGCGTCCGGCGGCAGCGGCTCGGCGCTCGGCCGGGTCGCGCTCGACAGCATCGACGATCGCACCTGCGAGCGCGTGGTCGCGGCGATCCGGGCCGCCGGGCTGGCGATCGGGATCTGGGACATCACCAGCGACATCGGCATCGCGACGTTCGCCTGCGTGCTCGTCGATCGCGGCCCCAACCAGGTCGGGCAGGTCTACACGAGCCACGGATCGGGCTGTCACCCGAGCCGCTCGGTCGCGCTGCTGCGGGCGCTGACCGAGGCCGCGCAGACCCGGCTCACCTTCATCGCCGGGACCCGCGACGACGCCGACCGCGCGTTCTTCGAGCGCGCCCGCGACCCCGCGCGGATCGAGCGGCTGCGGGCCGAGCTCGACGCGCCCGGGGAAGGCCGCGGCTTCCACGCGGTGCCGACCCGCGAGCTCGACGACGTCGAGGACGACGTGCGCTGGCAGCGCGAGCGGCTCGCCGCGGCCGGCCTCGATCAGGTCGCGACCGTCGAGCTCACGCAGCCGCAGATCGGGATCCCGGTCGTGCGGGTGATCGTGCCCGGGCTCGAGTCGCTGCACGGGATCCCCGGCCATGTCCCCGGCGCCCGCGCCCGGCGCGTGCGACCCGAGGTCCAGCGCGAGCCGCCGGAGCCTGCATGACCGCGCCGGCGCCCGAGCGCGATGGCGAGCGCGATGGCGAGCGCGATGGCGAGCGCGATGGCGAGCGTGATGGATCGACCGCGGGGCAGGGGCTCCGCGGCTTGCCGCGAGGAACCCCCCGTGGGGTGATCGTGTTCGTCGGCCCGACGCTGGCGCTCGCCGACGCCCGGCGCGAGCTCGACGCGACCTACCTGGGCCCGGTCGCGCAGGGCGACGTGCTGCGGGCGGTCGAGGCCGGACCCTCGGCGATCGCGATCATCGACGGCTGCTTCGCCAGCGTCCCGGCGGTCTGGCACAAGGAGATCCTGTGGGCGCTCGCGCAGGGCGTGCGGGTGTTCGGTGCGTCGAGCATGGGGGCGCTGCGGGCCGCCGAGCTCGAGCCGTTCGGCATGGTCGGCGTCGGGCGGATCTTCGCGGGGTTTCGCTCCGGCGAGTACGAGGACGACGACGAGGTCACGATCAGCCACGCCGACGCCGAGGCCGGGTTCCGCCCGCTGTCGGACGCGATGGTCGATCTGCGCGCCACCTTCGAGCGCGCGGTCGCCGTGCAGGTGATCGACGCGCCGCTCGGCGCCGACCTGATCGCGCGGGCCAAGGCCATGCACTACGTCTTGCGCAGCTACGCGCGGGTGCTCGCCGCCGCGGAGCGCGCGGGCCTGGCAGGCGAGCCGCTCGCCCGGCTGCGCGCCTGGCTGCCCGAGCATCGCGTGCAGCAGAAGCGGCAGGACGCGCTCGAGCTCCTGCGGGCGCTGCGCAGCGCGGTCGAGGCCGGCCCGCTCGCGCCGTTCGAGCCGAGCTTTCGGTTCGAGCACACCGACGCCTGGGAGCAGCTGTCGCGGCGCAGCGGCCACCGGCAGACCACCCCCAGCGTCGCCCCCCGGACCACCGCGCCCGTGCTCGACGAGCTA
>Ga0137459_1000112_pt1 | contig 28025 bp, 22 predicted proteins | sample EasRivERMGT700_2_FD_104908 | JGI IMG/M metagenome (GOLD analysis project Ga0137459, IMG submission 104908) | Soil microbial communities from meander-bound floodplain in the East River, Colorado, USA - East River MetaG ERMGT700_2 | ecosystem: Environmental > Terrestrial > Soil > Floodplain ...
ACGAGCCGACGCCGGCCGGCGTCGCCGAGCAGGAGCAGGAGGAGCTGTGGCGCAAGGAGCAGACGCGGCCCTGGCACCAGCGCACGTGGCTCCGCGTCGTCGTCGTGCTCGCGGCGCTCACGGGCATCGCGGCGATCGTCCCCTACCCGCTCCGGATCACCTCGGAATGCACGGTCATCCCGAGTGACCGGGCCAAGGTTCGATCCGAGCTCCAGGGGGTGATCGCCGAGATCCTCAGCGACGAAGGCCACTCGGTGAAGAAGGGCGAGGTGATCGCCCGGCTCGACGACCGCGCGCTCAAGGCCGAGCGCCTGAACCTGGTCGCGGACCTCGACAAGATCGAGGCGGAGCTCGCGGTGCTTCGCCAGGGCCATCGCCGCGAGGAGATCCTGCAGCAGAAGGCGATCCTCGCGGCACGCCGCAACGAGGTCGAGTTCGCGATCAAGGAGGCCGACCGTCGTGGTCAGATGGCGCGTGACGGCGTCGGTGCGCCCCAGGCGGCGGAGGCAGCCAGTCGAGACCTCGAGACCAAGCGCCAGGCTGCCGCCGAAGCGCAGGCCGCGCTGCAGCTGCTCCAGGCCGGGACGCGCCCCGAGGAGATCGCCGCGCACGAGGCCGTCCTCAAGCGCGCGCGCGCCGAGCTCGCGTACGTCGACGAGAAGCTCGCGATGACCGTCGTACGGGCGCCGATCGACGGCGAGATCCTGACACCGCGGTTCCGTGAACACCTCCACGAAGCCGTCGAGGCCGGTGGGCTGGTGTGCGAGATCGCGAACACGCGCCGCATGCGCGCCGAGATCTTCACGCCCGAGCGAGACGTCGACGCGATCGCGCTCGGGATGCCGGCCATCGTGAAGGTCGAGAGCTACCCGACGCACCGGTTCGAGGGCAAGGTCGACTTCATCGCCCCGGCGGTCGAAGGCGACGCCAGGCGAGTCCGCGTCGTCGTCGAGCTCGACAACGCAGCGGGGATGCTCAAGGCGAACATGACGGGGTACGGCGAGGTCGAGGCCGGCGATCACTCCTTGCTCCACCTCGCGACCCGACGCATCTTGCGCTGGATCCGGGTGCGCTACCTGCTCTAGGCCATGCCGTCCGTCGCGCCAAAGGCCCGAGAGGATCTCGAGTACTTCGATCAGGAGATCGACGGCGACGATGTCGTGCTGGTCCGCGACCCCGTCCGCGGCACGTACTTCCGGTTCAACCTGCTGCAGGGGGCGATGCTGCGGGCGCTCGACGGTCACCGGACGGCCGCGGAGATCACCGCCGTCTTGAGCGAACAGTACGAGGTCGAGATCCCGCCCGAGGCCGCCGAGCGCTTCATCGCGCGTGCGCGTGACCTGATGCTGCTCGAGATCACGGCGTACGGCGCCACGTCGAAGGCCGCGCTCGTGCAGGTGCGGAAGGCGCTGCGCAAGGCAGGGTTCCGGACGCGCTCGCCGGAGCTGCGCGAACCGCGCGAACCGCGGCCTGCGCGGTCCGTCGAGACCACGCGGTTCGCGGAGGTGTTCACCCAGCTCGAGCTCGGGCATCCGCGCGCCGCGGCCAGGTACCTGACCGAGATCCTCGCGCAGAATCCGGACAACGCGCGCGCCAGGCGGCTCTACGAGCTGATCCAGACGGCGTACATCCGAGCCGCCGGTGCGACGACGGACTTTCCGACCTGGGTGATCTTCAACCCGTCACGCCTGCTCGCGTGGCTGAGCCGCACGATCGGCGGCTTCTTGTTCAGCTGGATGGGCGTCGTGGCGATGTTCGCGTTCTTCTGCCTCGGCGCGTATGCGTACACGAACGTCTCGTTCGAGCACATCGCGGTGGGACCCGATGCGATCGCGATCGCGTTCATCCTCAAGACGTGCTCGGGCTTGCTCCACGAGATCGGCCACGGCATCGCGTGCCAGCACTACGGCGGGAACGTGACGGAGATCGGCTTCACGCTGTTCTATTACGTGCAGCCGGCATTCTACTGCGACACCAGCAGCAGCTACATGATCACCAGGCGCCGCCACAAGATGATCGTCCAGCTGGCCGGCACGATCATGTCGCTCATGTACATGTCGGCGCTCACGATCGTGCTGGTGCTCCTGGACCCGAGCGTCCCGATCTATCCGGGGCTCGCCCTCGTGCTCGCCATCTCGAGCGTGCTCGTGTTCGTGAACTTGAACCCGTTCCTGAAGTTCGACGGGTACTACGCGATCTGCGACTACTTCGGCTTCGCGAACCTGCGCGACCGCTCGTTCAAGCTCGCCCGCGCGTGGCTGAGCGATCGGCTCCTGGGGATCGAGATCCCGACCGAGGAGCTGCCGCGACGTACCCGCACCCTCCTCATCACGTACGCGATGGTCTCGTTCGTGTTCACCGTGTTGTTCATCTACATCGTGTATTTCCGGGTGCTCGCGCCGATCGTCGAGCGCTTCCACGGCGCCGGCGTGGTGTTCGCGGTCGTGATCACGGCATATCTCCTGAGGAACACCACGCTCCGACCGATCGCGAACCTCGCCCGCCTGATCGTGCGCGAGCGCCGCCGGATCTTCACACGCCGGCGCGCCGCGGTGCTGGTGATCCTGGCGGCGGCGAGCGTCGGCCCCTGGTTCGTTTCGTGGCCGGTCCTGGTCGACGCCGAGCTCGTCATCGTGCCGCGGCAGCGAGCCGACGTCCGGGCGCAGACCGCGGGGCGCGTCGACGAGATCTTCGTTGCCGAGGGCGATCGCGTGCGGCGCGGCCAGCCGCTCGCGACGCTGCGCAACGCGGCGCTACACGCGCGGATCGCGACGCTCGAGGCCGAGCGCGAGGCCGCGTACCACCACCTCGATCAGCTCCGCCGCGGCGCGCGTACCGAGGAGCTCGCCGTGGCGCGCCGCCGCCTGGACCACACGCGGTCCGTCGTCCAGCACACGACCAGCGACGCCGCGGTAGCGAACAACCTCGTCGCGGCATCGCTCGGAACGCAAGCGAGCGCCGATACCGCGGCCGGCCGGCTCGCCACCAGCGTCGGCGCGGCGGACGCGGCGCGGTGGTCGCTCTCCCTCCTGGAGGCCGGCGCGCGCCGCGAGGACATCGCGGTCGCCGAGGCCGAGCACGCGCGCATCGAGAGCCAGCTCGTGCACCTGCGCGCGGACGAGGCGCTGCTCACCCTGCGCAGCCCGATCGACGGCGTCGTCGCAACGGCGCGCCTGGAGGACAGGCGTCAGGCGATGCTCGCGCCCGGCGACCTGTTCACCGAGGTGCACGATCTCGGCGCCGTGGTCGGCGAGGTCTCCCTGTCGCGGAGCGATCCACTGGCCGAGGTCGGGATCGGCCGCGAGGTCGCGCTCCGGCTCTACGGCGCTCCGCACGACGAGATCCGGGCCCGGATCGAGCGGGTTCGCGAGGCAACGCAGGGCTCCGGAGGCGAGGAGCGGATCGTCGTCGTGACGTCGCCGTTCGCGCTGGATCGGCCGATCTCGGGGCTCACCGGACACGCGCGGATCTATGGCGCGGAGCACAGCCTGGCCTACGCCAACCTCTACCTGCCCCTCCAGCGCCTTGTCCGCGTTCGGCTGTGGTCGATGTGGTGATGCGCATGCCTCGAGCTCCCTGGCAATTACGCGGACGCATCGAGCGTCCCCTGCCGCTCCTGGGACCACCATGGGCGGATGCCCTGCTCGGCTTCTCGCGTGCCGAGCTTCGCGCGGCGTGCGAGAAGCGCGGCCTCGCCACCCCACCGCGCGTGTCTCGCGCCGCGCTCGCGCAGCTCTTGACCCTCGACAAGTTCCGCGAGCAGGCGGAACAGACGTACCGCGAAGGCCAGACCCCGTTCCCCTCGCACGACCGCGACTACGCGCTGCTCTGCGAGCTGATGGTCGAGCATGGGCTCCGGCACGTGCTCGACCTCGGCTGCGGGCCCGGCAGCTTCGCCGAGCAGGCCCTGCGGGACGGCGTGCTCCCGAAGGACGGCTCGTATCTCGGGATCGACAACGTGGCAGGCGCGATCCAGCTCGCGCGAAGGCGGTTCGCCAGCGAGCCCAGAGCTCGCTTCGAGCGCTGCGATCTCACCGCCGAGCTTCCCCGCGCGCCGCGCGTCGATGGGCTGCTGCTGTCCTTCGTCCTCTCCTACATGGACACGCACAGCGCAGACCGGCTGTTGCGCCGCCTGGCCAGCGCGTGGCCGCGCGCGACGCTGCTCGTGGCGCTGTCGATCAGGACGTCGGTGAACGGGCCGGACCAGCCCCTGCCGGAGCGACCCACGCGGCGGTTCCTGAACGGCGATCGCCGTGCGCTCGCGCGCTGGGACACGCGGCGGCTGCTCTGTTACACCCGCTCGGTCGACGATCACTTCGGGATCGTCGAGGAGCATCGCTTCGAGGATCACGCGCGGATCGCCTGGGTCGCGCGGCGCGATCGCGCTCATCGCGCGGGATCCTGACGGTCATGCCCGGTAGAAGCCGATCCGCAGCTCGGAGGTCCGGAGGCCGTCGGGCCCGTGGGCGACGAGCTCGCCGGGGCCCGGCAACATCTCGCTGATCTTGACGATCGCATCGTCCGGCTGGCGGTCGAGCTGGTTGGCGAGCGCCTCCAGCAGGAACACGTTGTGGAAGTCGAGCAGCACCGGCTTCGGCTCTCCGGACACCGACACGAAGACGCGGGTGTCGCAGCCGAGCTCGCGCCGGAACACCTGCGCGCGCCGGAACAGCTCGGCCTCGCTGTCGGCCGCGAGGGCCGCGCGCACGGCGGCCGCCGGCCGCCGCCATAGCCGGCGCTGGAACACGATGTCGTCGACGAGGAGGCGCGGGACGTCGTGCTCGCGCAGCGCCTCCGGCAACAGGCCCTCCGGGAAGAACCGCTCCGCCTGATCGTCGAACAGCGGGGCGATCCGGCTGGTGTTATGCAGGAACGAGTACCGGTTGTAGGCGAGCAGCGGGATGATCTCTTCGTCGCCGCGCAAGAACTCGAAGTCGTCGCCGGCGAGGCGCAGCTCGAGGGCCCCGAGATCGAGCGCGTCCGGCCGATCGCTCGAGGCGAGCATCTGCAGGTCCATCGTCGCGAGCGGGAACCGCCGATCGGTCGCCTGGGTGTGCAGGAACACGCACTCGGCGGTCGGCCGGCCCCGGGCCATGTCGCGCACGGCCGCGCGCATCTGGTCGACGACGCGATCGCGGTGGTCCGGCGGCAGGACGTCGAGGAGGCAGGTCGGGAGCCAGAAGAAGCCGTGGAGCTCCCCGAGCACGAGCTCGACGACGCCGTCGGGGAGCCGCCGCAGCATCACGTCGACGCTCACGTAGCCCGCGTGGGTCGGCGCGGCGACATCGGCGATCGCGAGGCGCAGGTCGTGGGCCGAGAGCCGCGCCGGGCCGCCGCCCGCCACCGCGGCCGCGCGCGCGATCGCCTCACGCATGCGCTCGATCGCGATCCGCAGCGCGGCCGCCCGCGGGGTCGACGCGGGGGTCTCGAGCACGCGGTCATCGTCGAACGCGCGGTGGGCGTCGAGGGCCGGCACCCGCACGCCCTCTCCGAACCGCGCCCGGAACCACTCGCGGGCGCGCTCGCGCGCGAGCTCGACCGGGAGCTCGAGCGCCGCGACGAGCACCGGGAGCGCACCGTCGAGCGAGGCGCGCGCCGCGCCGAGGTCCGAGCGGACCTCGACATAGCAGTCCTCGTGAAGCACGGAGCGATCCGCGTAGTGGTGCCCCTCGCCGCGGGTCGCGGCGCCCCCGGTGGACGCCTCGAACCGCGCGACGAGCTGCCGGAACAGCTCGAGCCGGCCCGCGAGTGGCGCGCGCGCGAACGCGGCGACCAGCTCCTCGACGGCCCCGATCTCGCCGAGCGCCCAGGTCCGCACGTCGCTCGCCGGCCACCGCTGCACCTCGGCCGCGACCGCGCGCAGCGGGTAGAACAGCCCGGCCGGCAGCGTCGGCCCGCGCAAGACGAGGCCCTCGCCGACCAGCTGCTCGACGAAGCCGTCGAGCTCGCCGGCCTCGAGCTCGAGCTCGTTCGCGAGCGCGGACAGCTCGGCACGCGTACGCGGGCGCCCCAGCGCACGGAGCAGCCGCGCCCCGGCGCGCGGTAGCTCGCTCCGCGCGTAGCGACGCCGGAACGTCGTCGCTCCGTATTCCAGCGCGCACCACGCGACGGAGCTGTCCTCGACGCGGGCCATCGGGTGGAGCCGCAGCGTGACCAGCGCGGCGTCGCCCGCCCGTCGCACCGCCTCGTCGAGCAGGCGCTGGGCCGCCCAGTGCGAGAAGTAGGTCTCACGCCGCGCGTCCTCGACCGCGATCTCGATCCGGGCGGCGCCGCCCGCGCCGGCGGCGGTCACGTACGCGACGCCGTGCGGGCCGCAGAAGCTGTTGGTGTCGTTCTTGGCGCAGAACCGCTGGGCGTACATCGCGGCGAGCCGCTCGCGCTGGCGCGCCCGCGCGTTGCGGGGGCCCTCGGTCGCGATCAGCTGCTGGATCCGCTCGAACGCCTCCGGGCTCTCGAGGAACACCGCCTCCTGCAGGCGCTCGTCGTGGTACATGCGCCGGATCGCCAGCCGCGTCCCCTCGAAGTCGTCCGCGAAGACGCGGCCGAACGCGCCCGCCGCCGTTTGCCAGCGAGCGTGCGCCTGGTCGAGCTCGGCGGCGAGCGCGGCGACCCGCGGGATGACCCGAACGACCTCGCGCAGCGCCTCGGCCGGTGGCGGCGTGTCGGACAGCCGCCGGGCGAACGCCCGGGCGTGCTTGACGTGGCGCGCGAAGGCCCTGCGCGCGGCCGGGTCGTCGAACGCCGGGTAGTCGGCGTAGCGCTCCTGGCCAAGCGTCTCGTCGAGCACGCGGCCGGCGGTCACGCGAGCCGCCGCCGCGCCGGCGAGCGCCTGCTCCTCGGCCGCCGCACGCGAGCACCGCAGCGGCTCGAGCCGCTCGAACGCGAACCCGGCGAGCCGCACGAGGTAGGCCGGCAAGATCGACCAGCGCGTCATGCGCACAGGATCCGCTCGTTCAACAACATATGCACCAGCCGGCGCACGTCGGCCGCGGGCAGCTCGAACTCGTCCTCGATCTCACGCGCGAGGGCCTCGACCGTGCGGTCGCCATCGCAGCGCTCGAGCACGACGCGCACGCCCTCGGAGATCGCCTTGATCCGGTACGGCTCCTCGAGCGAGGGCACGTGGACGAGGAGCGTGATCGGCTCGGGGCCGACCTCGCCGCGCGTCGGATCGCCTGATTCGATCCACGGCCGCAGGTCGACGTCGAGCTCCACCGCGGCCTGGACCGGCGACCGCCGGGGCCGCAACGCCGGCAGGTCCGCGTCGGTCACCTCGCGGCGGACCGGCCATGCATCCGCCGCGACGTTCTCGGTGGACCGGAGGAGGCGGATCACCGCGAGCTCGAACGTGATCATGGCCTCGAGGTGAGGTGGCGTGAGCCGGCGCTTCATGACCCGCGTCCGTATGAAGGTGACGAAGCGATCGCACTCCGTCAGCCGCATGTGCCCCAGCGACCGCCAGCGATGGTGCGCGAGGTACTCGAAGCACAGATCCTGGCGCCACCGGTCGTCGCCGCCGGTCAACAGCCGCAACGTCCTCGGCAGGTACATGAGGAGGACGTCACCGACCTCGAGCGCCGAGCGGAACCTCAGGTTCTCGATGTTCCACCGCGTCCCGGGCTCGGCCCGGAACTGATCGAGGATCGCGATCGCTTCGGTGTCGAGGCCGCGGTGCTCGAGGCGGCCGTGCGATCCGTCGAGCATCGCCTCGTAGAGCTCCTCGTCCTGGATCAGCTGGGTCCAGACCTCGTACACGCGCTTCGAGGGGAACGGCGTCATCGCGCCGTCACTGCCATCGGGGCCATCGGGGCCATCGGGGCTGGCTCGCGGCTGGCGTCCAGCACCGCGCGCGCGCGCCGCAGGTCGTTGTTGATCATCGGGACCCAGCTCGCGTCGACGGTGCGCGACACGTGGCTGTGCGCGGGCCCCTGGACCTCGAGCACGATGGCCCGGAGGTTTTGCGCGCGCGCCACGACATACGCGAGCATCTCCCAGACCGGCTCGGGGACGGCGTAGCTGTGGAAGTCGTGGTACCAGCCGTCCGACTGCTGGCCCCCGGCGACATGGATCTCGATGACGCGATCCAGCGGCACGGTGCGCAGGAAGGCCCAGGCATCGTAGCCCGGGAAGTTCTTCGAGTTCGCGTAGAGGTTGTGGAGGTCGATCAGCAGGTGGGTCTGCGCCTTCTCGACCATCGTCGCGATGAACTCGGCCTCGGCGATCTCGCTGCCGGGCATCGGCGCGTAGTAGAACGCGTTCTCGTGCAAGAGCGGCATCTTCAGCCGGTCCTGCAGCGCGGCGGCCCGCCCGGCGACGCGCTCGACCTCGGCGCGCGAGAACGGCAGCGGGCTCGACCAGATGTACGAGCTGGCCGGGAACCCGAAGAACATGTGGTCGGCGTACCACGGGCTCTTCATCGCGCGGGCGGCCGCGATGTGGCGGAGCACGCCGACCGTCTCGTCGAGCGGCTCGAACCCGAACTCGTTGCCGTAGTTGCCGTGCGCGATCAGCGCGTGCTCGGCGGAGATCTCCTCGAGCAACGGACGCATGAACGGCTCGAACACGAAGCCGGAGTCGAGCGGCCCGGTGAAGTTATCGCACAGCAGCTCGGCGTACTCGAACAGGCTGGGGTCGACGCCCTGCGCCCGCAGCTCGAGCACCGTCGGGTTCACCTGGAGGCCAATTCCGACGTGACCTGACATCACGTGCGAGCTTCCCCGATCACTCGAACATGAGTCAAGGCTCGGTGTCAGTGTGGGTCGCGTTTGTGAGGCCTACCACGGCTGCGTCGTCGAGCGCGCGTCGTCGAGCGCGCAGCCTCGTCATGCAGAGAGGATCCGGTCGTCCAGCAACGTCCGCACCAGGCGGCGCACGTCGTTCGCAGGCAGCTCGAGCTCCTCCTCGAGCTCGCGCGCGAGCGCGTCGACCGTGCGGTCGCCATCGCAGCGCTCGAGCACGACGCGCACGCCGTCCGAGATCGCCTTGATCCGGTGCGGCTCGTCGAGCGAAGGGATGTGCACGAGGAGCGTGATCGGCCCGGGGCCGACCTCACCGCGCGCCGGATCGGCCGATTCGATCCACGGCCGCAGGTCGACCTCGAGCTCCACCACGACCTGGACCGGCGACCGCCGCGGGCGCAGCACCGGGAGATCCGCGTCGGTCACGTCGCGGCGGATCGGCCACGCGTTCGCCGCGACGTCCGCGGTGGACCGGATCAGCCGGACCACCGCGAGCTCGAACGCGATGACGTCCTCGAGGTGGGGTGGCGTGATCCGGCGCTTCATGATCCGGGTCCGGACGTAGGCGGCGAACCGCTCGCACTCCGCGAGCCGCATGTGCCCCAGCGGCCGCCAGCGATGGTGGGCGAGGTACTCGAAGCATAGATCCTGACGCCAGTCGTCGTCGCCGCGGGTCAACAGCCGCACGGTCCTCGGCATGTAGCTGATGAGCGAGTCGCCGGTCTCGAGCGCCGAGCGGAACCTCAGGTTCTCGACGTTCCACCGCGTCCCGCGCTCGGCCCGGAACTGATCGAGGATCGCGATCGCCTCGGCGTCGAGGTTACGACCCGCGAGGCGGGCGTGCGATCCGTCGAGCATCGCCTCGTAGAGCTCCTCGTCCTGGATGAGCTGGGTCCAGACCTCGTACACCCGCTTCGAGGCGAACCCGGTCATCACGCCCTCGATGCCGGCGCGCGGCTCGCGTCGAGCACGGCGCGCGCGCGCCGCAGATCGTCGTTGATCATCGGGACCCAGCTCGCGTCGACGCCGCGCGACACGTGGCTGTGGAACGGCCCTTGGACCTCGAGCACGATGGCCCGGAGGTTTTTGGCGCGCGCCACGACGTACGCGAGCATCTCCCAGACCGGCTCGGGGACGGCATGGCTGTGGAAGTCGTGGTACCAGTCCTCCGCCTGCTGGCCTCCGGCGATATGGATCTCGAGCACGCGATCCAGCGGCACCGTGCGCACGAACGCCCAGGCGTCGTAGCCTTCGAAGTTCACCGAGTTCGCGTAGATGTTATGGAGGTCGAGCAGCAGGTGGGTCTGCGCCTTCTCGACCATCGTCGCGATGAACTCCGCCTCGGCGATCTCGCTGCCGGGCATCGGCGCGTAGTAGAATGCGTTCTCGTGCAGGAGCGGCATCTTCAGCCGGTCCTGCAGCGCGGCGGCCCGCCCGGCGACGCGCTCGACCTCGGCGCGCGAGAACGGCAGCGGGCTCGACCAGACATACGAGCTGGCCGGGAACCCGAAGAACATGTGGTCGGCGTACCACGGGCTCTTCATCGCGTGGGCGGCCGCGATATGGCGGAGCACACCGACCGTCTCGTCGAGCGGCTCGAACCCGAACTCGTTGCCGTAGTTGCCGTGTGCGATCAGCGGGTGCCCGGCCGCGAGCTGATCGAGCAAGGGGCGCGTGACGGGATCGAGGACGTAGCCGGCGTCGAGCGGCGCCGCGAACTGATCGCACAGCAACTCGGCGTAATCGAACAGCGCGGGATCGATGCCCTGCGGCTGGAGCTCGAGCACCGTTGGATTCAGCTGAAGACCGATTCCCACGTCGGCTGGCATCGCGCGCGATCTTCGTCGATCGTTCGCGCGTGGGTCAAGATCGGCCGCACGTAAGCCGGTGTCGTTGTGTGGGGGACGGTTACCCCGGTACCCATGGCTCAGGGTCCACCGCGACCAGGCGTAGCTCGCTGGTGTAGCGCCTGCACTCGGCATCGACGAGCCACAGATCGTCGAGGTCCGGCAGCATCTCCGAGATCGATACGGCCTTGGCCTTGCGCACCATCCTGGCCGCGAGCTCCACGTACGTCGGGCTCGCGAGATCCAGGAACAGCGGCTTGGTCTCCTCGGGGATCTTCAGGAACACCCGCCGCGGCAGGTCGGCCGCGCGCGCCCACGCGCGTGCCTGGGCGAACCGCTGGGCCGCGTCCCGCGCATGGGCGAACGCCAGCTCGGACGCCGCCACGACCCATCGCTCGCGGGCCAGCACGACGCCATCGACGACCACGCGCGGCGTGTGGCGGCCGTCGAGCAGCCCGAACTCCGAGAAGCTGGCCGCGACCAGGTGGTGCTCCAGGAACGCGATCACGTCGAACGCCACCCGGCCGTCGCGCGTCCGCACCACGAGGGACCGATCGAGCGCTCCGCCGACCTCCTCGAGCACCAGGTCCGCGACCGCGAGCACGTGCGGCCGAGGCCGCCACGACCGCGCCGCGGTGAGCTCGACGTCGAAGTCGCGCGGCGACCGAGAATAGTAATCGATCCGGCTGCGACGGCGGCTCCACACCGGTGCCACGCACGGTCGCTCGAGATCGAGATCGCGCAGCGCGAACGGCGCGTCCGGATCGCGCAGCGCGTTCGGCACGGCCGGCACCAGGAGCGAGTTCATCCCGACGTGGATCTCGCCGAGCACGGCCAGGTACTCGCCTCGGTTCACCGCGTCGACGCCGTCGCCGGCGATCAGCACGTCGGGCGAGTGGTGGCGCGCGGCGGGCCAGCCGGGACACGGCGCGGCAAACGCGCGCAGCACCGCCGGCCGCAACGCGGCGGCCGAGCGCTCGATGCGCCGCTCGTCACCAGCGACGTCGAGCACCTCGCGCCAGCGCGCGTGCAGCTCCGCCACGACCTGCGCGACGATGGAGCCAGCTGCCTCGGGGCCGGGGAACAGCTCCGGCAGGCGTGCGTAGAGCCGCGCGTAGTCGACCGCGGCAGGGCCGTCGCCGCGCAGCTCGCGGTACAGCGCGCCGATCGCGGCCCGGTAGCGGCGTGCGATCTCGTGCGTGTACCAGCGCGCGCTGTGCAGGACGAGCTCGAGCGGCCCGGCGAGCCGCGCGACGAGCGGCGGTCCGATCGCGACCTCGACGTCGCGCACGCAGTCCTCGCCGACGATCGTGCGTCCGGCGTAGGCTTCGCCGTGGTTCCGGACGCTGTCTTGCCCGGTGAGCAGGACGAACGTGCGCTCGAGCGCGGCGATCGCCGCGTCGACGTGATCCGCCGAGCCCGCGGCGGCGGACACACGGTCGCGCGCTTGCTCGAGCTCGGCGAGCGCGGCGAGCGCCCGATCGCGCGCCGATGACGGCGCGAGCCGCTCGAGCGCGGCGCGGAGCAGGCGCTCGGGCGGGCCGCCGGTCGTGGGCACCTCCAGCGTCCAGGTGACGACGTGCTCTTCGGCGAGCTCGTCGAGCAACTCGTAGACCTCCTCGGCCGAGCCGAGGTCCATGTCCGGCTCGGCGACCAGCCGCTCGGCGATGTGCCGCGCCGGCGTCTCCCCATCGCACGCGGCGACCAGCCGCGCAAACACCGGCGGTAGCTCGGTGCGCCGATCCGCCGAGTGGACCAGGGTCGTCCCGTCGAGCCGGATCGCCGGCATGCGGCGCGGCAGGAGCTCGGGCCGGAGCTCGGGATCGGCGGCGAGCCGATCGGCGAGCGCTTCGATCGCCCACGGCTCGAGGTAGGTGGAGCGGCGCGCGATCAGCCCCGCGCCCGGGCGCACCGTCAGCGCCGGACCGTGCTCGACCAGGTGCGCCGGCGTCGACGCGCCGAAGAACCCCGCGCGCTCGTTCTTGCAGCAGTAGCGCTGGGCATAGCTCGCGATGAGCAGCTCGTCCCGGCGCGCCTTCGAGCTGGTGTGTCCCTCCGGCTGCCGGAGGAGCGACTCGATGCTGCCGTGGATCGCGCGGCGGTTCTGCCACGTCACCGCTTCGCGGAACGCGGGGTCGATCGCGAGCCCACGCAGGCGCCTGCTCGCGTCGCGCTGCGCCTCCGCCAGGGCGCGCTCGTGCGTGCCGCCGTGCGCCGGCGAGCCCGCGGCGTGCGCCTCATCGACGCGACGCGCGAGGGCCTCGTCGGCGAGGCCCTCGATCCAGGCGGCCGGGAACCCCGCGCTGCGCAGCTCGACGTCGCGCCAGACCGTCCAGCCGCCGGACAGCGCGAGCCGATGGCGAGACGGCGGGGTCACGGAATCGCCCTCATGACCGGTCCGGGTCACCGCGGCGACGCGCCGAGGCTCTCGATGGTGATGCCGAAGCCCTCGAGCAGCGTGCCGGTCGCCGCAGCGAGCCGGGTGAGGCTCACGCGGTAGTCGGCGCGCACCCGCGCCGCTTCGATGCGCGCGCGCGTCAGCTCCTCCGAGACCCGCAGCACGTCGAAGGTCGTGCTCGCGCCGGCCCGGAACCGCTTGCGCGTGCCCTCGAGCAGCTTGTCCGAGAGCTCGACGGTCCGGTCGGCCGCCGCGACAAGCTGCACGTGGACGGCGAGCCGCGCGACCGTGGTCCGGACCTCGCTCTCGATCCGCGCCAGCGTCTGGCGCTCCGCGAGGCGCGCGCGCGACACCGCTCGCCGCTGCAGCGAGTGCCGGACCTCCGCCTCGTGGTTGCCGAGCGGCATCTCGAAGCGCAGCCCGATCCACAGGTTCAGGTCGCGCCCGAGGGTATTCCCGAGCGACGTGCCGATGCCGCCGGTGTACGCGGGGTCGGTCCGGTACGGTGGATCGAGCCCGCCGCCGTTGACGCCCGAGGTGGCGTTCGTCGCCGCGAGCGCGCCGGCGAACCCGACCGTACCGGCGGCGGCGACCAGATCGAGCGCCGCGCGACGCTGATCATCGGTGACCGCGAGCTCGGCGGTCTCGGCGGCGATCAGATCATGCGCGGCGAGCACGTCGGCCCGCCTCGTCCGTGCCAGCGCGAGCTGGGCATCGACGTCCATCGGGCGCGGCTCGATCTCCGCCGCGTCGGTCGGCACGATCGCGTGGCTGGCGAGCCACCCAGGGTCGCCGTCGCGGACGCCGATCGCTTCGAACAGCCGGCCATCAGCCTCCACGACGTCCTGCTCGGTCTGCAGCAACTCCTGCTGGCGGCGGCTCACGCCGGCCTCGGCTTCGACGACGTCGAGATCCGAGCCCGTCCCGAGCCGCCTGAGCCCCCTGCTCTCCTCGGTCTGCTCCCTGGCGAGCGCGAGCGCCGACGTGCGTGCGTCGCGCTCGGACCGCGCGCGCACGAGGTTCCAGTACGCGACCTGGACGGCGCCGACCGTGCGCTCGATGCGTGCACGCAGCTCCTGGTCGCTGCGGTTGCGGCGCAGGGACGCCACGACGATCGGTTGGCGCGCAGCCGCGAACGATCCCCGCCGCAACGGCTGGACGATCTCGGCATGTACCGTGGTCGTCGTGGCCGCGTTGTAGACCGTCGAGGTCGGATCGTCGCGGTCGTGCCGCAGCAACCCGGCGGAGACGTTGTACGTCATGCCGGTCTCGATGCGTCCCGCGATCCCGAACGTCGCGGCAGCGATCGCGTCGACGGCGGCGAACGACGTCGCGTCCGGCGGCTGGTCGTTGCGCGTTCCGTAGATCTCGCCGACCAGCCGCGGCAGGAACCCGGCGCGTGCCAGCGCGATGCCGTCAGCTGCGTCGCGAGCGGCCTCGCGGGCGATGTAGAGATCGGCGTCGCTCGCGATCGCGGTTCGCACGGCCTCCGCGAGCGAGAGCGCGTGGACCTCTTGCGCCGCCGCAGTCTTCCACCCTGCTCCCAGCGCGAGCGCGACGATTCCGAGCGTCGCCGCGGCGCGGCCTGGCGAGCGACGCATACCGCTATGGCGAGATCTTGCGCTCGAGGACCTCGGACACGTCGCTGACATCCAGCGAGAGCTTCTTCTTCTTCTCCGGCGCCGGCGGCGTGGTCGCCTGGGTGGGCTTGCTGGGCGGATTCTCCGTTGGCTTCTTCGTCATTACAAAATCCTTGGTGATGAGAGCGATAACGAGACTAGAAGCGAATCACCGGAGCTGTCAACACGGCCGTCCGACGCCCTGCGAGTGTGTCCAGCGGCACATCGACCGGGGAACCCCGGTAAGATCCGTGCGACGGGAGAGCTCGCGGGCGCGCGGTGCGGGGCGTCACGGCTGCGTCGCGGGATCCCAGCCGGTGGCGAGGCCGGCCTCGAGCCCATCGAGCCGCGCCATGGCCGCGGGGGCGAGCTCGAAGTCGAACAGCGCGGCGTTCTCGGCGATGCGCTCGCGGCGGATCGACTTGGGCAGCACCACGTGGCCGTGCTGGATCCCCCAGCGCAACAAGATCTGCGCCGGCGTCTTGCCGAGCGCGCGCGCGACGTCCACGACGACCGGATCGGACAGCCGCGCGCCTCGCGTGAGCGGGCTGTAGGCCTCGACGACGATCCCGTGCTTCGCGCACAGCGCACGGGTGTCGCGGCGCTGCAGGAACGGCGTCAGCTCGATCTGATCGACGTGCGGAACGACCTTCGCGTGGGCGAGCAGCTCCTCGAGGTGCGGGACCAGGTAGTTGCTCACCCCGATCGCCCGCGCGCGGCGGTCGCCGAAGATTCGCTCGAGCGCGCGCCACGACTCGAGCCGCTTGCCGGCGACCGGCCAGTGGATCAGGTAGAGGTCGACGTAGTCGAGGCCGAGGCGCGCCAGGCTGGCGTCGAACGCGCGCAGCGCCTGATCGTAGCCTTGGTCGTCGTTCCACAGCTTCGTCGTCACGAACACCTCGGCCCACGGCACCCCGCTCGCGAGGATCGCGGCCCCCACGTCGTGCTCGTTGCGGTAGACGCGCGCGGTATCGACGTGGCGATAGCCCAGCTCGAGCGCGGCGGTCACGGCGCCCTGCGTGGCGGCGCCCTGCGGAGATTGCCAGACGCCGAGCCCGACCTGGGGGATCGCGGTCCCCGACGTGAGCGCGAGCTTCGCGGAGGTGAGGGTCGTCATGTCCGCAGTATACGGCCAGCGGTTCGTCAGGCAGCGCGCCTCAGTACAGGTAGCCGTTCTTGACGTTGTGCCACCACGTGGTGAGCCATCGAGCTCGCGTGATGTCGGCGTCTCGCGACCTCACCCGTACTACGGGCATGCCGTCCTGGGAGCATGTATGTCGCGGATCACCTTACTTGGAGTTGTCCTGGCGTTCGTCGCATCTGCCTGCGTTGTCGCCGACAACGGGGACGATAAAACCAACGACGAAGGTGGCAGCAGCAGCGGCAGTGGGAGCAGCGGCAGCGGCAGCAGCGGCAACGTAGCGCCGAAGCTTGGCGGTTGGCACTACACCGGCGTGACGGTGGTGTCGAATACGTGCAACCCGAACATCAACCAGGGAGAAGCCGGGAACTTCGGGATCGAGCAAGGCACGGCAACAAGCTTCCGCATCCTCCCGAACGTTGGAACCGCGCCGTTCACGTGTACGTTGAGCAAAGGCGCGTTCACGTGCCCGAATCGCGTGTCCTTCGTGCAAGACAACCGGCCCAGTATCGATGCCGTGGTCACGATCCACGTCACGGCAGATGGGACGTTCTCGGACGCGACCCACGGCACGGGCAGTCAGGATGGAACCATCGACTGCGTGGGGACCGCGTGCTCGGCGCTTGGCCCGTTGCCGTGCACCTTCAGGCAAGACTTTGCGATCCGGGCGCTGTAGCCGGGCATTCGCCGTCGATCGTGACGGCGACGGACAGCCTCCTTACGTGGCAAGCACGAACAAGCGGCATTTCGCCGGCGACCGTTCGAGACGACACGCGGGAAGTGGGTCTTCGACACATTGTCGCGGTCCCAGCGCGGGGTGACAAGGTTACCAGGTCACGCCGCGGAGGCTGACCAGCTCGGAGTGCTCGCCCGCGATCAAGATCGCGGTCCCCGTGCCATCGAGGTCGCCGACGGCGATGTCGCGCGCGGCGCCCGCGATCGTCAAGCCGTGCCAGCGATCGCCGGACCGGCGGTAGACGCGAACGTAGCGGCTGCCGCGCGTGACGAGCTCGGGCTTGCCGTCGCCGTCGACATCGGCCACGAGGATCTGCCAGATCGTGTACTGACCCGGCGTGTCCTCGATGACCTCCGAGCGAAGCTCGCGATCGACGAGGCGAGCCCAGGTGAGCTGGCCGCGCGCGAGCTGCCCGTAGTCCTGGTGCCAGCCATCTCCGAGGAAGATCTCGTCCCGGCCATCGTCGTCGGTGTCCGCGACCGCGAGGCCTTGCACCCCGCGCAGCGTCGGGATCGCGCGGCGCAGCCCATCGGGCGACAGGACGAACGCATCGCCATCCCGATCCTTGGCATCGCCGTAGAGGCGGCCGACCACCACGTCGGGATGGGTATCGCCATCGAGATCACCGATCGCCCAGCTCGTGGCCATGCGAAGCACGACCGGATCGCCGGTCGACCAGCCGGTAGCGGTGTGCCTGGCCGTGACCTTCGTGACGGAGTACGTGCTGTCGAAGTACGCGATCAGGAGCTCCGGCCCGCTCGCGATCACCGCGGCCACGTCCTGCCGCGTGCTCGCCGGCGCGACGACGAGCTCGACGACGAGCCCGGCGCCGTCGAGCCGGTGCAGCGTGACGCGCGACCTGGCGCTGCGATGGTCGGGCGACAGCCCCCAGCCTGCGAGCAATTCGGCGCGGTGATCACCGTCGAGATCGGCGGCCGATAGCACCTCGATGCCAGCCGAGACCGCCGCGCGCGCGATCTCGTGACCCGCGGCATCGACCACGCGCATGGCCTGGGCGTCGACCAGCGTGAGCTCGGGGTGACCATCCCCGTCCAGATCGGCGATCGCCATTCGAAGCGCGCCCCCGACGATCGCGGTCAGGTCGCGCCGCGTGCCGGGCAGCGGACCCGTCCGCTGGCATGCGGCGAACACCGCGATCAGGAGGACAAGCTTCATCGATCGTCCGAGTGTATACGACGATCGGATCCGGTGAGCCTGCCCGCGGGCCGCGTAGTACAACCTCGCCATGGTCGCGTCCCCCCTCGCCGGTGATGCCGTCGCCGGCGTCACGGATCCACGGCTCCGCGCGATCGTTGCCGAGCACTGGGAGCGGATGATGCGGTGGGCTCCCACGTGGGCGACCACGCTCGGCGACCACCGCCACGACGACCAGCTGGCACCGCGCGACGCCGCGGCCGCCGCGCGCACCGACGCCGAGCGCGGCTCGCTGCTCGCGCGGCTGTCCGAGCTCGCCGGCGATCCGCTGGACGACCGCGATCGCGTCACCCACGCGCTGCTCACCGCGCGCCTCGCGGGCGAGCTCGGCCTCGCGCGCTGTCGGTTCGACGAGTGGCTGGTCGACGCGGGCGGCGGCAGCGTGTTCGGCGAGCTCAGCTACCTCGTCGAGGCGCACTCCGTGATCGTGCCGGGCGACGCGGCGAACCTCGTCACGCGGCTGGCGCACGGCGTCGCCGCGATCGACGACACGATCGCGAACCTGTCCCTCGGGCTCGCCGCGGAGCGGGTCTCCGGAGCCGAGAAGCTGCGCCGCGCGATCAAGCAGCTCGACGGCGAGCTCGGCAAGCCGGCCGGGACCTGGGCGATGGCGACACCGGCGTGGGCTGCGCCGCCCGATCCGGATCCATGGCCGCCGGGCGCGCGGGATCGTGCGGTCGCCGCGCTGCGCGACGTGGTCACCACGCAGCTCGCGCCGGCCTTCGCCCGGCTCCGCGACTTCCTGCGCGATCGCGTGCTGCCGAGGGCGCGCGCCGACATCGAGGGGCTCGCCGGCCTGCCCGACGGCGAGGCGTGTTATCGCGCCGCGATCTTGCAGTACGTCGGGCTGCCGATGTCGGCCGCCGAGCTCCACGCGCTCGGCACGGCGGAGATCGCGCGCACCGACGCGGCGATCGCGGCGCTCGGCGGCAAGCTGCTCGGCACGGGCGATCTCGCGTCGACCACCGCGCGGCTGCGCACCGATCGCGCGCTGTACTTCGCGTCGGCCGCAGACATCCTGGCCACCGCGCGGGCGGCCCTCGGGCGCGCGAAGGCCGCGGCGCCGGCATACTTCTCGACGCTGCCGCGCACCGATTGCGTCATGCGCGAGATCCCGGCCTACGAGGCGCCGTTCGCGCCGGCGGCCTACTATCGCCAGCCGCACTACGACGGCTCGAAGCCCGGCGAGTTCTTCGTCAACACCCACGCGCCCGAGACGCGTGCGCGCTACGAGCTCGAGGCGGTGACCTGGCACGAGTCGATCCCGGGGCATCACACCCAGATCGCGCTCGCGATGGAGCTCGGCGCGTTGCCCGCGTTTCGCAAGCTCGACGGCTTCGGCCATCGCGGCTTCGTCGAGAGCTCGACGGCCTACGTCGAGGGCTGGGCCCTCTACTGCGAGGGCCTCGCCGGCGAGATGGGGCTGTACTCGTCGGACCTCGCCCGGATCGGCCAGCTGTCGCTCGACGCGTGCCGGGCGGCGCGGCTCGTCGTCGACACCGGCCTCCACGCCCTCGGCTGGACCCGCGCGCGGGCCGAGGCATACCTGCGAGATCACACCGCGCTGGCCGAGACGAACCTCTCGAACGAGGTCGATCGCTACATCGGCTGCCCCGGGCAGGCGCTCGCCTACAAGGTCGGTCAGCTCGAGATCAGCGAGCTGCGCGCCAGGGCCGAGCGAGAGCTCGGTGCGACATTCCGCATCGACGCGTTCCACGCCGTCGTGCTGGGCGCCGGCGCGGTGACATTGCCGGTGCTCGGCGATCGGGTCGCGCGCTGGATCGAAGCGGCGCGCTAGCCCACCTCCCTGCCCCGCCTGCGACCATCGCGTGGTGGTATGAGGCACCCGCTCGCCGCGCTCCTGCGCTGGCTCGCGACGCCGTAGTACGATGGCGAGATATGTTCGACTCGCTCCGGTCGCACGTCCCGCAGTGGCTCCGCCGCGCCAGGTGGCAGGCGATCAACGCCGCGTGGGCCGGTCAGTGGCAAGCGGTGCGCGCCGCGGCCACGCCGTGGATGAAGCGCGAGTACGAGGCCGCGCGGGCGAAGCTCCTCGGCGGCGTCCGCCGCGATGTCGTCGTCGATCGGGACGCGCTCGATGGCTGGATCCGGGACGCCGCGCCCCCGGGGGTGCCGTTCGAGGCGGTCGTGCTGCCCGGCAGCGAGCTGCGCTCGCGATTCCCCGACGGACCCGCCGAGCGGCGCGGCCGTCACCTGGTCGGCAAGCTGCGGATGACCCACCGCGCGATTCCCAGCGAAGCGGTCCTGGTGATCGTCCTGTTCAGCGACGTGGCCGCCGACTACTTCATCGAGTCGATGGCCGCCGACGTGGCGGCGCGGGTCGACCGCGAGTACGGCAAGGGCACCGCGCTGGCCGACGCGGCCGACGGGGTGCCGATCGTGCTGAAGGAGTTCGCCACGGCCGCCGGGCTCGGCACGATCGGCAAGAACGCCCTGTTCTTCTCGAACCGCTTCGGGTTCAATTGCAAGCTCAGCGTCGTGTTCCTGAACGCGCCGGTCACCCGCTACGAGCCGACGCCCACCAGCACCCAATGGAAGCTCCCCGACTGCTCGACGTGCAACCTGTGCGTCGAGGCGTGCCCGGTGTCCGCGTTCGACGACTACGTCATCACCAACGTCGCTTCCTGCGATCGGCTGATCGCCGGCGACTACTTCGGCCCGCGCCGCGATCACATGTGTCGCGCGTGCATCACGCGGTGCCCGGTGTCCAACGACGTGCTGAAGCTCCGGCGCCGCGAAGGCGCGCCCCAGCGAACCTTCTGGGACAACGAGGCCCAGGTCTCGCTCATGGCAGACCTGTTCATGTACCGGCCGTCGTTCTTGATCTGGTTCATGCAGCGGTTCTATTACGGCGCCGAATTACCAGGACGCGTCACCCACAAGAAGAAGGGCCTCGCGGACGCGCTCACCTCGTCCGTGAACGTCGCGACGACCGAGCGGACTCGCGATGGCTGGCGGCTCACCGCGCGCAAGCGCCAGCCGTAGCGCCCCGGGTGCCGCGACGCACCCTCGGGTCTAGGACGCCTGCCCGAACACCGGCAGCGCGGTGGCCGGCGTGAAGTACGCGCCGGTGTAGCCGTAGATGACGAGGCGGAGCTCGCCGGCCGACGCGGCGCCGGTCAGCGCGTGCTGGAACGCCGGCGCCGGCGCGACCCCATCGTCGTCGTAAGCGGCGTCGGTGAACGCGTCCGGGCTGCACGCGGTGTACGTGCGCGTGCCGCCGGCGACGCGATCCCACGAGCCGGCGGTGTTGCGGCGGTAGGCGTCGAGGTGGACCTTGGCGCCGACCTGGCAGGTCTGCAGCCCGCCGAAGAAGTCGTCGCTCGACGTCGAGAAGGTCGCGTCGACGATGAAGCCGTTGCAGCGATTGCCGTCGGTCGCGTAGCCCGACGCGCTCGAGCTCTGCGCCGCGAACGACGACGCGACGCTGCCCACGTTCACGTCGGCGGTGGCGTTGAGGCAGTCGAACACCTGGTGCACCGACTCGCCGACGGCCTGGTAGGTCGCCGCGATGAGCGCGCTGCCCTGCTCGAGCTGGAGGCCGCGGCGCACGGTGCCGTCCTGGGCGAGCACGTTGACGTAGTTGGTGGTGCCGATGCCCTCGTCGAAGCTGCAGCTGTCGAGCAGGTTGCCGGCGTGCGAGTACTTGACGTCGCCGGGCACCAGCTTGCCGTCGCCCGCCAGGGTCTCCGGCGGCACCAGCAGGCGCAGGTTCTCGGCGACGCCGCGGCGGAACCCGAGGGGGTCGCTCGCGAGATCATTGCCGACCAGGCCGCCGACCATGATGTTGGTGTTGCAGGTCGTCGCGGCCTTGGCGCCCTGGCCGTGCAGCGAGACCACGTAGTCGAGATCGGCGCCGGCGAGCGTGGCGAGCCCCGGATACGACGCGGAGCTCAGCGCGGTGCCGGTGATGTGGAACCGCTTGGTGTCACAGATCGTCGCGCTGCCGGTGTCCTCGGGATCGTCGGCGCAGTGGCCGCGGTTGCCGCGCCAGCCCAGGGTCCAGAATGCATCGTGGGCGGCGTCGAGCTTGCCCTGCGCCGCCTTCCAGCCCAGGTACGACCGGCCCAGGCCGCCCGACGGCGCCGGGTTCTCGGTCGGGTGCGGCGCGGTGTAGCCGACGGTGATGCCGGTGGTGCCGGCCGGCGTGGTGGTGTACTCGCGCATGGTGGCGTCGCCGTCGACCTCGAGGCCGGCGAGCGTGCTGACCGCCGCGGTGATCTGCGGCGCGGCCGGCGCCGATGGGGCCTCGTCGCGCACGGTCACCCCGGTGATGCTCGTGACGATCTGGCCGGCGTTGTTCGGATCCATCCCGTCGGTGGACAGCCAGACCCGGTTCATCATCATCGTGCGTGACATCTCGATGGTGTCGGCGTCGATCGCGCCGCCGCCGTCGACGGTGCAGGTGCCGCGCAGCGTGGCCCCGCGGTAGATGACGAGCTGGCGGCCGGCCGTCCACTGCGCGGCTCGACTCGTGTGAACGCGGCAGTGCTCGTCGGCAAGACCGCTGGTGGCCGAGAAGGTCATGCCGGTGGCGGTGAGGGCCGCGCCCTCGACGGCGACGTCGGGCGCCTCGGCCGCACAACCCACGAACCCCAGCAACCCGACGGACATGACGACAGAGACATTGATTCGATACATGGACCTGGTCCTTTGGTGTGCCGCCGAGCTCAGCAAGCCGGGTGCCACGCGTGCGAACGCTTCGCACGCGGACTTACGGCCGGCGCGCCGACGGGATTCCGACAGCCGCAGGAAACCCGGTGACAGGAGCCCTGACGCGACGATCGGCCGCGCCGCGATCGCGAGATAGCGTGAAACACCGGCGGCCGGCGCGACTCGCAGCGCGCGGCCGCGCGTTCCTGGCCCACGACGACCGGCGCTGCCGTGAAAATAGCGTTCTGAACCGGCGAAAACTCGTTGCGCGCGTGTCAATTATTTTCGTTCAAGGGTGGCCGGGCGCCGGCCGCGGAGTCTCGTCAACAAGTACCTCGAGGCCGAGAATCGCAACTACCTCGCCGGCACCTCGTCGAGCCTCAGCATCGCGCAGCTCCAGAGCAAGCTCGCGGACGCGGAGGAGCGAGGGACATGCACCGCGCGTCTGTCCCTCATCGGCGAGCCGCGATCCGATGGTGTGCGTACATTCCCGCGAGCATCGCGACCACGAACGTCATGGCGCTGGCGCTCCCGGAGAATGCGGACACGATCCCGGGCCCCGGACAGAGGCCACCGAGCCCCCAGCCGACACCGAAGATCGCCACGCCGAGGACGAGCCGCGCATCAATGTCTCGCCGTGCGGAGACGTGGAATCGCACATCGAACCAGGGTTGTTCGCGACGGCGATGGATCGTGCGAAATGTGATGGCGTAGATGAGGACGGTATCGGCCATCATGAACGTAAGGTTGGGATTCTAGTCACTGAGCAGATCGAGAAACCCGATGATGTGCGCGGGCTTGGTCATCTCTGAAACGATCAACCCGGCGTCGAACAGTGCGCCGGCGATCCCTGCGAGCGCGATCGAAGCAGTGAGGGATCGCGTGTACGTGGTTGCCGCTCTCACGACACCCGCCCCACGATCACCGCGGTGATCGCCCCCGTGGTCATGAACGTCGCGACCGCGACCAGCGAGCGCGCCGACCACCGCGAGAGGCCGCACACGCCGTGACCACTCGTACAGCCGCTGCCGAGCCGCGTGCCGAACCCGACGAGCAGACCGGCAACGGTCACCGTGAGCGGCGATCGTACGGGCGCACCGATGGCGGCCGGTGCGATCATCGCCGAAACGACGCCGGCCGCCACGAGCCCGCCGAGGAAGGCGAACCGCCACGCGCGATCGCGGTCCGGAGCCTGCACGAGCGTCCCGGCGATCCCGCTGATGCCCGCGATCCGGCCGTGGGTCAACAGGAGCAACGCGCTCGCCGTGCCGATCATCAAGCCACCTATGGAGGCCAATAGCCATGTCGAGGACATGACGCCTCGGACGCCTCGGACAGCATCTTCCGTGCCGCCTCGACAGCACCGCAAATAGGATAGTTGCTGTTCGATTCGCGGCACCTGGCTCGCGTGGTTGTTGCGGGGCGCGTTTCACGGCGTTTCAATGCCGACTCCGACTTCGCGTAACTGGCCGCAACCCGTTGCCCGGCGCTCGGCCCATGGCTTGCTGGAGCACGAACATGTGTTCACCCTCGGTCTCGTCCTGTCACTCGCGATCGGGCTGTCGCTCGGTCTCCTCGGCGGCGGAGGTTCGATCCTCACCCTGCCGGTCCTTCATTACGTGTTTCGCCTCGAAGCGCACGACGCGATCGCGATGTCGCTGGTCGTCGTCGGCGTGACGAGCACCGTCGCGCTGGTCCCGCATGCGCGCGCCGGCCGCGTCCGCTGGCGCGCCGGGCTCACGTTCGGTGCCGCATCGATGATCGCGGCCTTTGCCGGCGGCCGGTTCGGTACCGCGCTCCCGGGCGTGGTCCTGATCGTGGGGTTCGCGCTGGTCATGCTCGCCGCCGGGGTCGCGATGCTCGCGCGCTCGCGCGCGCCGAGGCCGGCGAGCAGTGCTGGCGACGTACGGTTGCCGCGCGTGCTCGCGATCGGGCTCGGGATCGGAATTGTCACCGGCACGCTCGGCGCAGGAGGAGGATTTCTGATCGTTCCGGTGCTCACGCTCCTCGGTGGGCTTGCGATGCGAGATGCCATCGGAACCTCCCTGCTCGTGATCGCGATGAACTCGCTCGCGGGCCTGGCCGCGACCGCCGCGCACGCGACGCTCGACAGCCGCATCGGCGCAGCCGTCACCTGCGTCGCGGTGGCCGGCAGCCTCGTCGGAGTCCGCGCTGGCCGCCGGCTATCCGCGCAGTATTTGCAGCGCGCGTTCGGCTGGTTCGTGATCCTCGTGGGCGTATTCATCCTCGCGCGCGAGCTCGGCTGAACATGACGTGGGATCTCGATCGCGAGATCGTCCTGGGTGGACGCTCGGCGCGCGCAGCCACCGAGCTCGCCAGGCGCGGGTTCCGTCACCTCTACAACTTGCGGGGCGGCATGCTGGCCTGGAACGAGGCCCGGCTACCGGTGGAGCGCTGAGCTACAGCGGGCTCGCGGCGGCGCCGAAGCGACACCCGGAAGACCGCCGCAGGGCGTCCCGCTCGGGGTCGCCGTGATCGGCACCGGCTTCGGCAGCGTCATCGGGCTGGTCTACTGCGCGAGCGACTGCTCGTCGGACTCGGCGCGCGTGGTCTCCCAGGTCACGCTCGGCGTGATCGGCGGCTGGCTCAGGCAGAAGCTTGCCGATCAGCTCGCGCGCACCCTCGACACGTCCAGTGCGACGCCCGTCGGATCGTGACGCAGCAGCAGAACGAGGCTTTCGCGCGCGAACGCTTCCACATCATTGATGCGAGGCATGATCCGGTTGCCGGATCTACCCACCTGGGTTCGCTGCAGTGGCGGACTGGGGGTAGCCGTGCTTCACCGTCCCGCGGTGGCAGGGAGCTCTACTTCCACGGTCGCCCAGGCACGGTGAACGACAACATCTACAGGGTTACAGCGGGCGAATGGCGACGGTGAGCGTGTGAAAGTCCGCGGTGGACGATCCGCCGCTGCTCCCCCAGTGCGCGATGCCAGTTGGGCTCGGCGTGGCCTGGAAAAAGACCGAGACTCCGCCGTTGCGGTTGGTTCCCCTGGTCGACTGCAGCAACGCCGACCCTCGCTGCGCGCGGATCTGGGACACCGCCTGTCCCGTCAAGCCCTCGTGCCACAGCACCAGCGCGTTCGGAGAGACCGTCGTCACGGAGGGGGTGCCGGGGTTCGGGGTATCGAGCCCGGAGGCGTGCGCCACCGGCGCGTCCTCCGGCGTGGCGGTGTTCGCCCCGCGAACCGCCACGATGTAGCCGGACAGCGCCTCTGCCGTCGTGTCCGTATGCGTGAAGCGCTCGCTGAGCTGCTCCGTGCTGGCGGAGGTCACGACCCTGCGCCACAGGCCCGTGGTGAAGTCGTCGCCGTCGGTCGTGATGAACTGGTCCAGCTGGGTCCAGCCCGCGGGCGTCACGATCTGGCCGACGTCATCGCTCTTGGTGAGGAAGGCGTACAGCACGTCGCCGTCCTTGATCAGGCTTGGCTTGGCGATCGTGAGCCCGCCGGTCGCGCCGGCCGCCACCGAGGCACCGTCGGCCCGGGTGCTGCCGACGACGAACGGCGTGCAGCCGCTGGTGCACGGCGCCGCGTCGGTGTCGCCGCGCAGCAGCGTGATGTTGCCGTCATCCGCCGACACGAGCAGATCGGTGCGCGGGGTCGGGTCGTGATCGAAGTGACCCGCCACGGCGAAGCGGGGCAACGCGGGCATCGCGATGCTGCTGGTCTTCGTGAACGTGCCGCTCAGGCTGCCGGACATGACAAAGAGGGAACCCTGGTGGCCAACGAGTAGATCGAGCGAGTCGTCGCTATCGACCTTGGCCGCGCCCACGAAGCGCATATCGAACTCGCTCCCGAGGAACGGATAGTCCTGGGTGACAAAGGTCTCGTTGCCCTGGTTGAGCAGGACGGTGACCGAGACGCCCCAGTTATTGGCGGTGGCCAGGTCGGGCTTGCCGTCCCGGTTGAAGTCCCCCGTGGTCATCGACTGCGGGCGGGTCGGCTCGCCCGCCACGGGTACAAAGCTTGTGCCGACCGTGGTCGCCCTGCAGGCGGCAAAGGTCCCGTTCCCGTTGCCCGGGAAGAGGTAGACCGAGGAGGTGAAGGACCCTGTGGAGGCCAGGTCGATCTTGCCATCCAGATTGAAATCGCCGGCCGTCACCGAGGTGTGGTGGATGTTCCCGTCGCAGACCAAGTCGGTCCGGGCCCCGAAGGTCCCGTCCCCGTTGCCGAGCAACACGCCGACGCCACCACTCATGCCGGCCGCGAGGTCGACCTTGCCGTCGCCATTGAAGTCGCCGGCCGTCACCGAGGCGAGGCCGACAAAGAAGGTTGGCAAGATCGCATAGCTGGTCGCCGCGCCGAAAGCCCCCCTGCCGTTGCCGATCAGCACGCTCACCGACACCTCGTTGGCCGTGACGAGATCGACGAATTCGTCCCCGTTGAGATCCTTCGCGATCACCGCGCTGGGCCGGTCGGCGGTGCCGAGGCTGGTGGGGGCGAGGTTGAGGTTGAATTGCTTCTCGGCGCCAAAGCCGCCGGCGCCATCGCCCAGCCGCACGCTCACGGCGGTGTAGTTGTTCTCGACCACCATGTCCGGGTTGCCGTCGTTGTTGAAGTCGGCCACCGCCATCATCGGGCCGAACGTGGGGTCCTCTTCATTGAAGCTCACCGTACCGGAGACCGGAAAGAAGGTCGGGCGGGAGAGGGCCTCGTCGGTGACGCTCGTGTGGATGTCGACGTCGGCACAACCAACGGTCGCGCAGAGGAGGAGTACAGCAGCTCCAGGTGTGGGTGCCCACCCCCGAAGTACGGCCAGTTGCTTGAGACGATCAGCACATGTGTTTTGGGCACTCTTCATGTTCAGAGAAATGCTAGTGCAAATGATCACCCAGATTGAAATGAATTATATAACTTTAATAATTTGGAATGTTTGCAATTAGGTGAGGTGCTTATCACGTCGTCTCAAAGACGGAGTCAACTAACCCCATTTGGGGGCACTGAGCCCCAAACGAGGGCTGTCTATCTGTTCTATCCGTCGGGCGCGGAATGGACGGATGCCGGTCTGCCGCCCGCAGCAAAGGTGCTCGCGCAGTGGCTGGGTGGAGTGGTCGCGATCAAGGGAACGCTGCCGCCGAAGGGCGATCAGTCGCGCCTACCGAAGTCGTACGCGGATCGGGTTGACGTGGTCGGAGAGCCATCGGAGCTAGCCGCGCTGCTGACAGCCGTAGCGGTGCCCTTCATCCAGCAAGGGCGAAGCTCGACAAAGTCGATGGCGCCTATGGTGGTGGCTTGGCATCGAGGAGGCGCAGCTGGTCCGTGGCCTCGCCCGACGCCCGCGCGACGGTCTCCGCCGGCTTGCCGTTGCGGACGAGGCGCAATGCGACGTAGACGGCCACGGCGAACGCCAGGATCGAGCACCACTGCGCGAACGTCAGCGACAGGTATCGCGGATCCGTCGTGCTTGGACGCAGGTACTCGAGGAAGAACCGGACCGGCGCGTAGACCATCCCGAGGAGCACGGCGAGGAAGCCGGCCGGCATCCGCTTCGACGCACGGAAGGCCAGCCACAGGATCAGCGCGTTCACCGGGATGAGATAGAGCAACTCGAGCAACCCGAGGTTCCACGCCGCGATGGTCTCGCCGGTTCCCGGATGGGCGGCGACCAGCTGCTGCACCACCTGCGAGCCGAACA
>Ga0137459_1000113_pt1 | contig 27881 bp, 26 predicted proteins | sample EasRivERMGT700_2_FD_104908 | JGI IMG/M metagenome (GOLD analysis project Ga0137459, IMG submission 104908) | Soil microbial communities from meander-bound floodplain in the East River, Colorado, USA - East River MetaG ERMGT700_2 | ecosystem: Environmental > Terrestrial > Soil > Floodplain ...
CTCGATCTTTTCGGCGTCCTCACCGACGCCGAGCTTACCGGCACGATCTTCGTGGGCGCGACTTCCTTGCCGATCGACCTCAGCCGTCAGATCGCTACGGGATCAGGCTGCCATCAACAGGCGCCATCTGCTCCGCGAGGAAGACGACGCGGAAGGGGCACCACGGGTCGCTGATGTCGCCATAGATCCCGCCCATGTTGCGGGCGATGGCGAACGCCTCGACGAAGCCCCATACATCGAGGGGCTCGAACTCCGGGAACAACACCACGCCAATGGTCTTCTTGGGCGGAAACGATGGTCCTTGGCTGGTCATGGCGAATCCTTTCGGCGATGCCGAGCAATTTCGACGGAAACCCTCAGAAGCTCGCGCTCCTCGTCATCGATGTCAACGCCCTGTTGGCGAGCGCGCGGTTGCGGAGAACGGGTCGCGGTCCCGACGGGAGGACGCCGTCAGCGCGCCGCGGCGCGGCGCGGCGCTGGATCGCGGCGCGGAACAGCCGGCGATACAGCGCGGCGAGCAGGCCGAGGCGCAGGTACTGGCTCGCGATCATGGCGGCGGCCACGCTCGCGAGCGGCGCACCGGGCCAGGTGTTCGCGATCACGATGGTCAGCACCGCACAGCCGATCGAGATCGCATTGCCCAGCTTGTTCGGGGACACCGCGGTGTACGCGCGCAGCAGCGCCCCGCTGATCATGCCGGCCGGCATCGCCCAGCGCAGCGCGCGGATCGTCTCGGTCGCCCGCGCGATGACCTGGTCGTCGCCGGTGAAGATCCGCAGCACCGGCCCGGGGAACGTGGCGAGCGCGATCAGCACGGCGCCGAGCACGGCGAGCCAGGTGACCGCGAGCCGCAGGCAGGCCGCCGCGCGGGCGGGGTCGCCGGCGCCGGCGTTCTGGCCGATCATGATGCCCGCCGCGCCGCCGAGCAGCCGATCGCGCTGACCGCCATCGTGAGGAGGAACATCGCGAGGCCGTAGCCGGCGACGGCCACCTTGCCGGAGATCATGATCACGCGGACCAGCGCGACCTGCGCGATGAAGTCCATGTCGCGCACGATCTGGAAGAATAACCCGACGTGGAGGATGTCGCGCCACAGCCGCACGTCGAGCCGCCCGTCAGACACCTCTAGCCTCCGCGACTGCCCTCGAGTCCCGGCGAGTTGATCCTGCTAAACGGGCGTTCACGGTGTACGACTCCTTGAAGGGCCATCGACGGTTTTGACTTTCCTTGCGGCGACCAGATCACGGAGTTGTTGCTATTCGAGTGCGCCGGGGAACATCGTCCGGTCACCCAGGATGGCGACCGTCAGGAGGAACTTCGCGTCCTCCGTACCGTCGCTCGCATGGGTCATCACCATGCTCGGCGTGACACGCGCGATGAAGGACAACGACTGCTTCAGGATCGCCAGCCTGAAGTACAGAGGCGCCTCGAATCCGAGCTCGTACTCGTCATCGGCCTTGTTGATGAACTTGTACTTGAGCGTCGGTCCGACCGCGAGGCGCCAGCCGCTCGTCTTGGGATCGACGACACCCATGTATGCCGAGGCCTTCAGCGAGCGCGTCACCGTGGGCTTGCCGAGCGTCTGCTCGTCGCAGTCCTTGGCCTCGTCGAGCCCACCGCCGCCCGGGCGCTGCACCATGACTGACGGCACGCACCACTCGACCGTCTTCGACGGCGATTCCCAGGTGGAATCGAGGCGACCGGCGGCCTCCAGCGTGATCGGCACGTCCTTGCGGATGCGCAGGTACGACACACCGAACGACAGCTTGGGATAACTCCTGGGTTTGGCGAGCCGGTACGCCATGGTCTCCGGATCGGCGATCTCGAGGAACTTGTGGCGCGTCTGGCCGAGCAGGATCCCGAACGAGATCACGCGCTCGGGCCACTGAAGCCTGACATCACGCGCGATCCTCGAATATTCGACGTGCTTCTCCTGCGCATTCTTGCACATCTTCGACGGATCCAGCTCCTCCTGAAACCGAGCCGGCAGCGCCGCTTCGGCCGCAGCCTTCGCATCGTCGTATCTCTCTCGCTCGGTCTCGAGCTCGTGGTGCTTCATGCTCAGATCATCGAGGGCGGCCTTGGCCGCGTCGGTGGCCTTCTTCTTTCGGGCTTGATTCCTGTCACTGCTGTCTGCCGCCTCCGTGGCGGTGGCGGACTCGACCTCTGCCTTGGCAAGCAGCAAGGTCGTCTGTGCGGCATCCACCGCGGCCTTCTTTGCCGTCACCGCCTGGAGCGCTGGCGCGAGCTTCTTCGCGTTGTCGGATCGTGCGGTTTTCAGCGCCTCGTTGCAAAATGCATCCTTCCCATTGGCATCGGAGGCATCGCACTCCGCGATACAGGCCACGAGCGCGTCGCGCTGGACCGATGATGGCAGCAGATCATGCGGCAGATCCTTCAGGCTGCGCAGGTTGATGATCGAGAACGTGCCACCTAGCTGCCACGCGCCTCCGGCTGCGAATCCAGCGTTGTCCGCCGAGAAGATCGTGCTGACACCGTCGGACGCGGTGGCCTGAAATTTCGGAGCGATCCGGAGATCGACCTCCGGTGCAACGCCCACGAGGATGTCGAGCCCGAGCTCCAGCTTCGTCTTCCCAGGGCCGCCTTCGAAGGTGACGCCTGGAAGGACCGTGTGGGTATGCGCGGTGTCGTCGGCGCGTGCCGTTCCGAGCAGGAGCGCCATCATCAAGGCTCCTACGAGGCACCTCACGACGGGACCTCGAACACGTAGCGCCGGCCGGCCGTGATCGTGGTGCAATCGAATTCGGTCGCGCTCCCTACCAATGCGCCATCCACCCGGCAGTGCAGTACGATCTTCGACGATCTGTCGACTCGAAACTGATATACGTGACGTCCGGGCTTGGCCTGAAACATGTCGTTGAACGATCTCCGCGCCTCGATGTGGGCGACGGTCGGCGTCCCCGGCTCCTCCATGGCCTTCACCTCTCCCCACGTCCGGGTGTCATCGACGGTCGCCCCCATCAGCAAGATCTCGACGGTCTTCATCATCACAGCTCCTTCAGCGCACGAATGTGCGCACCAGACATCCCCGAGAGACGAGCGCCGCCGCCACGAGCTCCTGTGCTCGCGAAGCGCCATGGCGATCTCCTCTGTCCTATTCGCGCTTGATAGACGTGGTCCCCTGCTGGAGAACGTTCGTCAGCTCGAGTTGTTTTTGAAATGTGAGCTTCAGGTTCTCGACCTGTTGTTCGTAACCTACCTTGACAGAACGAACGAACACCTTCTGCTCCTGGAGCTCGCCCTCGAGCTTGGCGAGCTTCTTGTTCAACATATCGATCTGATCGGCGAGCTGCTTCGCCTTGGCTTCCTGCCGACTCGCGGCCCCGCGCAGCGATGTAGCCGCCGTGTCGATGATCTTCCAGCTCTCCTCGTTATCGCCGAGCTTCTGCGCGTCGCTCCGCTTCTTGGTGAACCAGGTCTCGAGCCGCTTGCTCGCGACCGACAGCTCCTGGACATAGGTAGAGGCGACGAACACGCGGAGCGCGTTCGCCGGTGTGCTGTCGAGCGCGAACGCCTTCTCGTAATGATCGAGCGCTGTCTTGTAGTCGCCCTTGTTGAATGCCGTCTGCGCCTGCGCGATGTGCTCCGGCGCCGTGTCGGCCACCTGTGCGCGCGCTGGTACTGCACGCATCACTACGAAGGCTACGATCATGGCGAGTGCGGGATGGATAATCTTCATGGCGCCTTTGGAACTCCGTCCTGAACGTGGGGGAGCACCGATGGCTGGACGACCGTCGGTGCGTGCTCGGCAGGGAGGGCCTGCGCCGGTGTGGCCACCGGCGTGGTGGTGGTCGTCGTCTTTTCGAAGCGCACGCTGAGCGAGAGCCAGATGACGACCGTCGCGCAGACGATCACCACGAGCCCGGGCGCTGTGCTTTCGAGAAGCGTGGGTCTCTCCGTCCCGCCGCTGCCTCCATCGATCCGCGCGCGGAACCTGCCACGCGCGCGAAGTAGAAACAGGCCGAACCCGAGAGACGCAAACGCCAGGCCGATGAAGCACGCGATGCAGCTCATCAGCAGCCGGATCGTGAGCTCGCTCGCACGATCGTTCATCGCGCCCCGGATGACGATGACGCACAGGACCATCGCGAAGATGATGCAGGCGCCAGTCAGGATGCTGGTCGCGAGGACGACCCTACCCGGGATCTCCGGCGATGCTTCATCCCCGTCGAACACATCGGAACCTGGCTGTGGCGGCGCGGAAGCTGGTGCGGGCACCGGCACCGGCACTGGTTCCGGCACCAGCACTGGTGCGGACACCGGCACCGATGCGCTCCCATTGGTCGAATGCTTGATCTCGTCAGTCATGTGTGTTGCACCGTCTATTGCTATTCGAGCTCGGCGACGATCTGCGGCCCGATGCTTCGTATCGCTCGGCATCGCGACACATCAGTCGCGTGTTCGTTCCACCCAACGCCGCCCCTTCAGAGAGCACGTGGCATGCCAGCGCGGCCGGGCACGATCTCCTGTAGTTGGAGGACGACCATCGCGGAACGGGATCGCGTTCCGCGATCTCGTTCAGGCGTCACCTCGCCCGGGGAGAACGACCCTGCCGATCACGCGCGCCAGCAACCCCTGCCGTGGAATCGGTCGGCGAGTGTGATCGCATTCCCCACGCCGGGACGTGCAACCGTCCGGAGTCGGCCCCGAGAACCGGCACGCCTTCTGCTGGCAGAAGACAATGCTGGTATCGTGCGGGCCATGCGCGCAGAGATGGTGATCGCGGGCGCCGGCGTGGGCGGCCTCCTCGCCGCGATCATCCTGGCGAGAAAGGGGCTGCGATCGGTCGTCTTCGAGCGCGCGCCGACACTGCGGCCGGCGGGCGGTGCCCTCATCCTGTGGTGCAACGCGCTGAAGGCGCTGGAGCGGACCGGTCTGCGCCAGCCGCTCCTGGCCGCCCCCTCGACGCAAGTGGTCGACCTCGCCGAGTTCCGCCGCCACGACGGGGAGTTCCTGACCAGCCTGCCCATCGGCGAGATCGGGGACCGCCATCAGGCGGAGACCATCGTGATCTCGCGCGGCGATCTGCTGGCGACGCTCCATGCCCATGCCCGCGAGACGGCCGAGATCCGCTTCGGTATCGCGGTGGCCGGGTTTCGCGCCGAAGCGGAGGAGGTGGTGGTGCGGCTCTCCGACGGCGGCGAGCTTCGCGCCTCGGGCCTGGTGGGCGCCGACGGTCTGGGCTCGATGGTACGGCAGTGCCTGCGCGGGACCGAGCCGCTCCGCCAAGTGCGCCAGGAGCTGTGGGTGGGAATCGCCGCCTGGGAGCGCGGCGGGCTGCGGCCCGGCGTCACCATCGCCAGCGTGGGCGCCGGCGATCGGTTCTGGCACACCCTCCTCGGCGATGGGCGTATGTTCTGGTACGCAGCAGTGACCAGCCGCGGGCCGCTGCGCGAGGTCTTCGCTCGCTGGCACGATCCCATTCCGGCCATCGTGGAGATGACACGCGAGGAGGACCGGCTACACACCTCGATGCGCGACCGCTCGCCGGCACTGCCCTGGGGCTCGGGCCGGGTAACGCTCCTCGGCGACGCCGCGCATCCCATGACGCCCGACATCGGCCAGGGCGCCTGCCAGGCGATCGAGAGCGCGGTGGTGCTCGGCGACTGTGTCGCTCCCGGGCGGCCACTGGCCGATGCCTTCCGCGAATACGAGCGGCGGCGATTCCCCCGCACCGCCGATCTCACGCGCCTGTCCTGGCTGGTAGCGCACTCCAGCGGCGTCGCCAATCCCACGGCCTGCGCGCTGCGAGATCTGGCCATGCGCTTTGGCATGCGTTCGTCGGTAATGTCGCAGCTCGACTGGATATTTGCCGGATGCTGACCGGCCAGCGACAGCCGGCGCTGGCGCGGGTGGAGCAGGCGCTCGCCCGATATCGCGGACCGGTGGCCCACGAGCTGGCGCGCATCGTCCCCGACGACGCGCACCCGTCGTGGCGCGCCCTCTACGAGCCCATCCGCCAGCACGCGCTCAAGCCGGGCAAGGGGCTGCGCCCGGCGCTGTGTCTGGCGACATGTGGCGCGCTGGGAGGCTCGCTGGAAGGCGCACTGCCCTCGGCCGCGGTGCTGGAGCTGTATCACAACGCCTTCCTGGTGCATGACGACGTCGAGGACGGCTCGCTCCTGCGGCGCGATCAACCAGCACTGCATGCCCTCTACGGCATGCCCATGGCGGTCAACGCCGGCGACGCGATGCTGGCGCTGGCGCCGGCACCGTTGCTCCGCAACATGGAGCTGATCGGCGTGGGCAAGGCCATCCGCGTGCTGGAGGTGATCGGCCGCATGGCGCGCGATAGCGCCGAGGGTCAGGCCATGGAGCTGGACTGGATCCGCCGCGGCTTCGTCGCCGACGAGGACGACTACTTCGAGCTGGTGCGGCGCAAGACCGCCAGCTACAGCTTCGTGGCGCCGGTGGAGATCGGCGCCATCATCGCCGGGGCCGCGTGCGAGCCGCTGTCGCGCTTCGCACTGCTCCTGGGGACGGCGTTTCAGATCCGCGACGACGTCCTGAACCTGCGAGCGGGCGCGCGCTGGGGCAAAGATCCGCTGGACGATCTGTGGGAAGGAAAGCGCACCCTGGTGCTGATGCACGCGCTGCGCTCCGTCACCAACGGCGAGCGAGCGCGCGCCCTGGCCATCCTCGACAGGCCGCGGCCGACGCCACACGACGCCGAGCTGGCCGCCAGCCGGGCGCGCCTGGAGGCGGTGGCCGCCGAACACCCGGCGGCGCGGGCGGTCATCGAGTCGGCGCTGGCGCCGCTGCGCCGGCCGGTGAAACAGCCCGAGGAAGTGGCCTTCCTGATGGAGCTGATCGAGCGCACCGGCAGCCTCGATCACGCCGATGGCGTGGCGCGAAGATTGGCCGTGAAGGCGCACGCGGCGCTGGTGCTATGTTCGCTACCTCCGTCGGAGCACCAAGATTTTCTGCGCAATCTCGTCGATTATGTGAGGCAGCGAGACCATTAGACAGGGGAGAACATGGCGGACGCACCAGACGACCTGATGGAAATCCTGCGCAAGCTCTCTCTGCGGGCGGCCGCCGATCTCCTCGAGCTCAAGCATCGGATGAACGATCTGGGCGACAGCTTCGACGGTACTCCGCTGGCCGGCGGCGAGGGCAGCAGCGTCTCGCGCGAACCGCGCCAGCGCCCCGGCGAGCTGGTCTACGAGGCGACGCGGCTGCACCTGCAGATGGCTGGAGACCTGCTGTCGCTCGGCCACAAATATGCTGACTTCTGGCTCGATCGCGCGCGCCGCTTTGGCTCCGTGTTGCGGCCGGAGCACGTGCCGGCGCGTTTCGAGACCCGCGCCCGGCAGAGCGATCCCAAGGCCGCCTGGAGCCACATCCACGTGTACAACGCGCGCCGCCACGAGGTGGTGCTGCAGCTGCGACCGGTGGGTCCGGTGCCGTCCGGCTTCGCCATCGTGCCGACGACGATCCCGCCGCAAGCCAGCGCCGAGGTGGCGGTAGAGCTGGCGCCGCTGAGCGCGCTGACGGTGGGCAAGCACTTGTTCGAGCTGGAGGTAGGGATGAGCGGCCTGTCCATCGGCCGGCTGCAGCTGACGCTGGTGGTCGAGCCATGAGGCCCGACCTGGTGGTCCCCTCCGAGGACGACGACGTGGAGCAGCTGATCCAGTGGACTCAGGGCCTGCTGCTCAAGCATCCAGTGGCCGCTCAGGCGGCGTTTCGCGCGCTGGTGGCAGAGGGGCGGCGCTTCGCCGCGACCGACGAGGGCGCCGTCTGGCGCCGGCGGCTGGAGGCGTCGCCGCTCCTGCCGCGCCTGCGCTCGCTGTGGGAGGCGGCTTCCTTCAACGCGCTCGACGCCGACGGCACGGAGCTGCTGCCGGCGCTGTTGATCGACCTGGTGGCGCAGGCGTTGAGCCGCTCCGATCTGGAGGAGGTGACGGTGCGGGTGACCGAGCTGGCGGCGGTGCACCGGTGAGCGGCGATCCGGTGCTGGAAGCGCTCCTGGGTGCCATCTCCTGGGCCGGCGCCGACGTCTTCGAGCGGCCGTCGTCGGCCGCCGGCAGCTTCGAGGACGGCGAGCCACCGGCGGAGCTGCTGGCGCTGCTCGGGATCATCTCGGTACGGGAGCAGGTGCGGGAGCTCTTGCGCTCGCTTCCGCCAGCGCCGGAGCCTGCCGTCGGAGACGACGCAGCGGCTGGGGGATCACTCCTGCGATGATCGGCGCGCTGTACGGGACGGAAGGGATCGCGCACGCCGTCGAGCTGATCGACTACGTGCGCTTCGTCCCGTCGGCCGGGACAGCGCACGTGGAGTGGTTCCACTTCGTGGTGCGCGCGGGCGAGCTCGACTGCGTCATCAACTTGAGCCTGGTGGGAGACGGCAAGGGGCAGCTGGTGCTGCTGGTCTACGAGGGCGGGCGCTGGGAGGGCGACGTCGAGCGCTTCTCGCAGGTGAGCGCCCGCAGTGGCCGCATCGGCCTGCAGCTGGGCGACAACGAGCTGAGCTTCGACGGCGCCTTCCGGTTGCGCGCCGCTTGCCGCCACCGCCCGCTCTCCGTCGAGCTGGCGCTGGAGCCGCGCGCCTTCGCTTGCCTGGCGCACAACATGGGCGGCGGCCTTCACTGGGTGGTGGCGCCGCGTCTCTCCGCTTCCGGCATCCTGTGGACCGGCGGGCGGGCGGTGAAGCTGCGCGACGCGCCTGCCTATCACGATCACAACTGGGGTCAGCTCGATGGGCGTGCCCTGGGTTGGACGTGGGCCTGCTCGCTCGCGCCCGGGCCGTTCGCCGCCGTGCTGGTGCGCATCGCCGGTGGCGCGCAGGCGCTGATGCTGTGGCAAGGCCCTCACCGGTGCCGCAGCTTCCGCGGGGATGCGCTCTCGCTCACCAGCGAGGGGCTATTGCGTCCGGTGCAGACGCTGCGGGTGCCGCGAGCGCTCTCGCTGCTCGATCCGGGACTGGCCAGCGACGTGCCGGCGGTGCTGCGCATCGAGGCGGCCAGCGAGGACAGCCGCCTCTCCGGCGAGCTCTCCTGTCTCGACGTCGCGCGTGTGCTGGTGCCGCGTCCCGGCGACCTCGGCCACCACGTCATCAACGAGGTCCCGGCCCGGCTGCGCCTCGTGGGCCATCTCGGCGGCTCGGCGGTGGCCATCGACGGACCGGCCTTCGCCGAGCTCGCGAGGTCGGCGTCGTGAGGTCGCTGCTGGAGCGCCTGCTGGCCGCGGTGGCCGAGGAGTGTCCCGCCGCGTGGCGGGCCATGAGCGCCCACCGGCTCTCCATCTCGGTGGCCGTCGAAGGCGAGCGCTTCGGCCTCGAGGTGGGCGAGGCCGGGCCGGCGCTGTCGCCGCCGCCGGTCTGCGGACCGCGCCTCGAATGCGATCGCACGACGTTGCGGCGGTTGGTGACAGGCGAGCAGCCGGTGCTGGCGGCGCTCCGCGGGGACGAGCTTCGGCTGTTCGGCGCCCCCGGCGACCTTGTGCGCCTCGACGAGTTGGTGCGCCTCCTGGTGGCCGGGGCCGCCCGCTCGCCCCGAGCGGCCTTGCTGTTCGATGAATTTCTCGCTGAAACGGGAGAGCAGTCTCATGAAGTGTAAAACCATCGACGCCGACGTGGTCATCTTCGGGGGCGGCATCACCGGGCTGACCGCGGCGCACGAGCTGGCCGAGCGCAACTTCCGCGTGGTGGTCGTCGATCCGGATTACGTGGGAGAGCGACCGTTGTATCCAAAGGTCTATCAGGAGAATCCGGGATTGGGTGGCGTGGCCCGTTCGCAGTGGGGCTTCCTCGGTAACCAAACCAATGAGCTGGAAAAGCAGCAGCTGGGCTTTCCGATCGACGGGCCCCTACACTCGGTGCTGCCGCCGCGGGGCACCGAGAGCATCTTCGTCACCTACCGACTCACCGGTACCGGCATCGAGATCGACCCGCCGCGCGATCTGAACAGCTGCAGGAGGCGCGGTCAGAATGACTCGCTCTCGGTCGTGGAGCTTCACCTCGCGCTCGAGCCGTTGCTGGAGGCGGCCAAGGACGCCAGAGCGAACCTGGTGCCGGTCTGGTCGACGCGGCCGGCGACCGCCGACGAGCTGGAGCTGATACGAGCCGCCTTCTCCGGAGCCGTCTCACACAGCGAGCTGACCGAGGACCAACAGGAAGCGCTAAAGCGCTTCTTCCCGTCTAACCTCGACGCCTACAACGCCGTCAAGAAAACGCTGGACTCCAAGCTGAGAGAGCGGCTGAGCAAGATGCTCGGCATCGAGCTCGCAATGATCGAAGAACTGCCCCTCTTCAAGCAGCTGGCGCCCATCGTCAGCGACTACCGCGCGGTACGCGCTTTCATCAAACTGGTCGCCGGCGAGGCCCAGGTGTCGAACCTACAGGACGGTGCAGAGTCGGGACAGCCACCGGGAAGCTTGCTGTTCTGTACAAACCAGTTTGCTTATCCCGGCGAGCACGGGTTCCGCTTCTTTCCCTCGTTCTACCGCCATGTCTTCGACACCATGAAGCGGATCCCGCTCACCCAGCCGTGGATCGACAAGCCGTTCCTCGAGAACGATCTCGTCGAGGCTTATCAGGAGGGCGGCGGGTACAAGCGGCAGGGGCGCAGCACCGTCTACGACAACCTGGTGGCGGTGCAGACCGTGGGCTACGCCAGCGACGGGACGAAGCCGTCGCTCCAGTTGCCGCGGCGGCAGCTGCGCTCGATGGAGGAGATGCGTCAGCTGTATCAGCAGTTCATCTCGCGTGCCGGCTTCACGTCCGCCGATCTGAAGTCGCTGACGCGTGGTTTCCTCAAGTATGCAACCTCTTCGCGGCTGCGGCGGGAGAAGGAGTATGAGGGGCTGTCCTGGTACGACCTCCTGGAGGGCGATCGGCTCAGCGAGCGCGGGCGCTTCCTCATGGAGACCACGCCCGGGTCGCTGCTGGCGCTGTCGGGATCGCAAGGGGACGCCCGCTCGCACGGCACCATCGGCCTGCAGTGCCTGAGCGACCAACTCACCGCCACCGAGAAGAGTGACTCGCTGCTCAACGGTCCCACCGATACCGCCTGGTTCGGGCCCTGGTATCGCTATCTGAAGACGCAGGAGGTCGAGTTCTATCGCGGCGCCCTGCGGGGCTTCACTCTCGTCAACGGCTCCCTCGAGCCAATGGTGGAGTTACTGGCGCCCCATTCGTGCGAGGTAGTGGGCCACGCCCGTTTCGAGCCGACAGAGAAAGACAGGGAGAGATCGCTCTATTTCATCATCGCCCTGCCGCTGCTCGAGGCCCAGGAGCTGGCGGAGGGCTTCTGCCAGCAGGTCACGGCGATGGGAAAGTCCGCGACCGATTTCGAGAGGCTGCTGCGGTTCCCCGGGGAAACGCCACAAGCGCTGCGTGCGGGCATGGGCAACGCCGAAGGCTGCGGGCCGCTGCGCCACATGTCGGGAATCCAGTACTTCTTCAACCACGAAATGCGTCTATGGCAGGCCCACACTCAATATTTCAACGCCGCCGCGGGCGTCACCGCGATCGCTCAGCCGCAATTCTGGCTGGAGTCGCGCGACCTGGTCAGCGGATATCGCAGCGTGCTGTCCGTCGACATCTGCACCTGGCAGATTCCCCAGAAGAACGGCCGGCCGGTGCCCGGCGCCAGCCATGATCCCAGCCAGTATGGCTGGGGAAAGGACCGGGACCAGCTGGCACACCTGGTGTGGGAGCAGATCGGGCAGGGCCACCGCGTGGATTTCTCCCAGGGGAACTTCATTCAACCGCCGCGTCCGTTCGCTTATCATATTGATGATAATCTTGAATTCAAGCCAACACTGCAGTACAATCATACACCATATTTGGTGAACCAAACAGGACGCTATCGCCAGCGTCCCGGCGGCAGGGTCGCTCAGGATTATCACGTACAGATCGAATACGATGTCGTGCTCGACAGATACGTTCTGGCCGGCATCTACATGCAGACCTGGACGCGCATCACCGCCATGGAGGCGGCCTGCGAGTCGGGCCGCCATGCCGTCAACGCCGTGCTGCGGCACCTGGGATACCGCGGCGAAGGCTGCGCGATCTGGGATCCCGAGGACTACGAACCACCAGACCTGGCGCCGTTGAAGGAGCTGGACGAGCAGCTTTGCCAACGTGGGTTGCCGCACATGCTCGACATCACCCGGTGACGACCAATTCATGCCTTGAAGGAGGAGACGATGAGCGCATTGAGCGATGTGGCGAAGGAGATCCAGAGTGGGGAAGAGGTGCCACTGACTCCCAAGACGCTGACCGACTGTGTTCGCGAATGCGGGACGGTATCGGGCGAGGAGGGAAGCCTGATCGATATTTTGGTCTCGCTGGCCGGCGAGTTCTCGGCGAAGAGGTTGCAGTTGCGCGTCCACCCCGGCGGGCAGTTGACCTTGCAAGCGATCGTGGATACCTACGAGTGCAAGGATCTCAAGCCGGGTGAGACCAAGCTCTGTCGCACCTCCTCGGGAAAAGACGCCACTTGCACCCACCGGGGTGACCGGGTGTCGCTCGATCCGGAGCGGATCCTGGACGATCTCGTGGCGCACGCCGAGGAACACCTCGGCCAGAGCCCAGCGACAGAGACGGTCACCTTCTACGTCGATGGCTCCGGCCGACTGGTCGGCTCGTCGCCGGCTCAGACCCCTCCATAAGGGGGCATGACGTCCATCCAGAACCGCCCGCCGACGGAGCCTTCCACCAGCCGGGCCGGGCTCTCCCAGATGCCGGCCTCGGCCAGCTCGCCGAGCGCGCGCGTCGGGACGAAGGTCGGCATCTCCGACTCCACGACCAGCCGCAGCTCGCCGGGCAGTTCGACCCGTAGCCGCCGCGGCACCGGCCCGCGGGGCGTCGCCTGGTGCGCCTCGGGAGTGAGCGACCAACCGTCGACGGCGCGCACGCTGCCGTCGACACCGACCAGCCAGGCGCCGCCGCCCAGCCGGGGTCCAGAATCGGCCGGAGCACGCCGTCCGCCGCCGGCGCCGCGCAGCTCGTAGGCCATGCATTCGCGCCCGTCATCGAGGCGGGCCATGAACCAGATCCAGCGCAGGCCGATCTGCCGCACCGTCGTCCAGTGGCGATCCTGGGTGGCGTCGCCGCGCAGCACCAGCGGCGGCCCGCTGTCGAGCTGCAGGCGCCCGATCAGATCGAGGCGCGATCGCTGCACGTAGTGAATGACGGTCTTGCCGCTGCGCAGCGCCGGACCATCGCCATAGAGGACCGGGTCCTTGTGCGGCCGCAGGAACAGCTCCAGCTCGAAGCGCCGGTTGCGCGCCCGCAGCGCGAAGGCCGGCAGGTCGCGGGCGAAGAACGCCTGCAGGATGGGCGGCAGCGATGGCCGCCATGCGGCGGCGGCGCCCTGGAGCAGTTGCAGGTCGGGAGAGCGGAACGAGAAGCTGTGGGGATCGATCTCGCCCTCGACGGGCTGCTCGAAGCATTCGGCCTCGCCGCGCTGATGATCGTAGAGGACGGCGAGGAACAGCGGCCGGGCGTCGAACACCGGCTTGACGAGGATGAGCGGCGCCAGCGGGCCGGCCAAGAGCGGCCGCAGCAGCGGTGGCGCGCCTTGGACCGGCTCCGGGCCAAGGCGCATCCGCGCGAACCGCGGGCCTGTCCGGTGCAGCGCCAGGATGCCGGAGAAGCGGCGGCCCTCCGCGGCCGCCTCGAAGGCGAACCAGGCGCAGTCGCTCTGGTTCATCTTCAGATCGCTCCCCTGCTGGATGGCATCCCAGCGCGACAGACCCGGCTCCCGCGCCGTCGGGTGGAAGTCCGCCAGCTGCGCGGCGTCGAGAACCGCCGCCAGCGACGCGCCCCCGTCGGCGATGGTGGCGAACGACGTGTCGGGACCACTCATGAGGCTCCTCCGAAGCCGGGGATGACCAGCTGGAACATGGCCCGCGGGCGCGCCACGCCTTCCACCGCCACCCGCTCTTCATCATCCGTCGGCGGCCCACCCAGCAGCGCCCGGTGATGGCGCGCGGCCGCGGCGTGCAGGCTCATGCCGTTGCGCTCGAAGCCTTCGGCGGCTTCACCCAGCAGCGCGCGCGCATCCTCGCCGCGAGCTTCCCGCATCGCCCACGCCGCCCTCATCGCCTGGGCCAGCGGCCGCGCCGGCGAGCAGCGGTCGCGCTCCAGCCGCTTGATGTCCTCGGTGAGGGTGCGCTCGACGGCGCGATGCTTCGCCCCGGCCTCGCCCGCCCCCAGCAGCGCGGTCGCTGCCCGCGCGCGCAGGTAGCGGATCTCCACGCGCACGCTCTGCAGCGAGGCCATCCCCGAGGCTCGCCAGGCCGGCCATTCGCGCTCGATCAGCTCCCACGCCGCTCGCGCATCGCCGCGGTAGAGCTCGCCCTGCACCAGCGCATAGCCGATCCCGTAATGGATCGCGAGGAAGTCGCTGCGAGGGAACGGCTCGATGGCGCGCCTGGCGAGCTGGATGGCCTGGTCGCAGCGATCCTGCGCCAGCAGCAGGAAGCTCTCGAAGAAGGCGAGATTGGCGGTGGCATAGCGATCGCCGCGCTCGCGCGCCGCGCGGTGCGCCTCGGGCACGATGGCGATGAGCTCACCGATGCGACCGAGGTAGGTGAGGGCCGAGAGGCGATAGACATCGCACACCGCGAGCTCCCAGCTGACGCCACGGCACTCGTTGACATAGAGGCGCACCGCTTCCTGGCAATCCTCCCAGGCGCGCCGCCAGTCGCCGTGGAACCAACCTGCCATGCCGCGGCCCTGCAGCGCCCACGCCCGCAGCCACGGCTGCCCCGAGCGCTCGGCCTGGTCCATCATCTCCGCGATCATCTCGCGGCAGCGGCGATCGAAGAAGACGCCCCCGATCAGCGACTCGAAGGGAGCTTCGTAGACCAGAGAGCGCATCACCCGCAGCGAGTCGCCCAGATTCAGCGCCTCCAGCAGGTGGCGCAGCTGGAAGACATCTGCGGAGAGCGGCTTCAACATCCCCAGACTGGTAGCGGCGCCCCATAGCGCGTCCAGCCGCTCCAGCTTCTCCATCGGGATGTCGGCGCGCTGCCGGAAGCGCCGCCCGCGCAGGATCAGCCGCAGCCGCAGCCACAGCGCCGTTCGCAACGCCGCCTTCTCCGACGCGGGCACGCGCACGCCCAGCCCAGCCAGCAGCTCGCGGAAGGTGCCGAGCCCGCGGTCGACGTACCCGCTGCGCAGCCACAGCTCGCCGCTGCGCCGATCGAGCGCGCGCACCGCCGGCATGGCCGGCGACTGCTGGCGCATGATCTGCGCGGCCTCCTGCACCGCCTCGGCCGCTTCAGCGCACCGGCCGGCATTGGACAGCATCTCGCCGCGCTGCTCGAGGAGCTCGCCGCGCAGCTCCGTTCGCCGTCCCAGGCGCAGCACCAGCGCGTAGTGATCGGCGGCTCGCTCGAACGCCAGCGCCGCCCCGGCGCGGCGCGCCGCCTCGAGCGCCACCTCGGAGGCGCGCTCGTCGTCGGCGGCGCCCAGGCAGTGCGGCAGCAGGCGCTCGGGCTCGCTCTCACCCATCGCCACCATCGCGTCGGCGATGCGCGCATGGTGCTCGCGAGTGGTCCCCACCGGCATCAGCCGCGCCACCTCCTCGCGGATGCGATCGTGCGCAGACTCGAGGAGCGTCTGTCCCTCGACACGGAGGCTGGAGATCAGGCGGCTGCTCTCGGCACCGCGCAGCACCGAGCGCGCCTCGGCCCCGGCTACCTGAGCGGCGCGCATGACCACCTCCTCCGATAGTGGGCGTGCCGCCAGCGCCACCACCTCCACGAAGCGGCGCAGCGGCGACGACAGGCTGGCGAGCTTGCGCTCGAGGAGCTCGGGGAAGCGCCCTCCTGGCATGGCGCCGTCGCTCTCCAGGGCGCTGCCGGCGAGCTGGCGGATGAAGAAGGGGTTGCCGCCGGCCTCGTGCACGATGCGCTCCACCACGGGCGAGCTCCCGACCTGGCCCAGGCAGGCGACCGCCAGCGAGCGCGCGTCCTCGCCCCCCAGCTCGCGCAGCCGCACGTCGCGGATCACCACCCCCGCCGGGCAGTGCGCCAGCCATTCATCCAGCACCACCGGGAAGCTGTCGCGATCGGCGGCGGGCCGTTGCAGCACCACCACCAGCACTCCGCGCGTCGACGGCTGCAGCAGCTGCGCCACCAGTCGCGCACTGTCGGCGTCGCCCCATTGCGCGTCATCGATGCACAACACCAGCGGATGGACCCTCGCCGCGCGCGTGACCAGCTCGCACAGACAGGCGAAGGCGCGCTCGCGCCGTGCCGGTGCATCGCTCCGGGGGCTCGCATCGCGCTGCTCGAGCCCGGCCAGCACCGGAAACATGCGCGCCGCCTCCTCCAGCGACGGCGGCAGCATGGCCGCGCGCGCAGTCACCGGTTCCGCCAGGAGGTGGGTGGCGAGAGCGTCGACGACGCCGTCGAGCGCCTTGAACGGCAGATCCTCGCGCTCCAGGCAGCGGCCGCGCAACACCCACACGGTAGAGCCCAGCCGCCGTAGCCACACGTCGAGCAGCGCGGTCTTGCCCACGCCCGAGGCACCGGAGACGCGCAGCAGCACCGGCAGCGACTGCGCCTGCTCGAACACGGCATCGAGCGCCTCCAGCTCGGCGCCGCGCCCCACCAGCTCGGTGCCGCGGACCGGCAATGGAGCGGCCGGCGCGTCGGGCGCGCCGAGGACGGCCAGGATCTCGGCGCCCCCGGGCCGCTCGGCGGGATGTTCGTTGACGAGTCGCCAGGCCAGATCGTGCAGTGGACCGCTGCCGCGAGCGGCGCGACCGTCGAGGGCGCGTGTCCCGGTCAGCACCTCGCAGAGCATGGCCCCCACCGCGTACCAGTCGCCGGCGGTGGTGAGCCGGCCGCCGCACACCTGCTCCGGCGACATGTAGCCGGGCGTGCCGATGCGCTGACCGGCCAGCGCCCCCGGCTGCTCGCCCACGTCGAGCACCAGACCGAAGTCGAGGATCACCACCCGACCCTCCTCGGTGACCAACACGTTGGAGGGCTTGATGTCGCGATGAAGCTTGCCGGCGGCGTGCAGCGCCATCAGGCCACGGGTGAGCTGGATGAAGGTCGAGCGCAGCCGGCCCTCGTCGATGCGCGGCGTCGGCGACGGCGACGGTGTCGGCGTCGGCGCGGGCGGACCGGCGGTCAGGGTGATGGTGACCTCTGGCCGGTGGCGGCCGAACAGGTAGCGGCACAGATCGATGCCGGCGATGTGCTCCATCACCACGAACCAGAGCTCGTTCTCCGATGACAGCTCGTAGAGCTGCACCAGGTTCTGATGGGTCACCTCGGCGAGATTGCGGAACTCGGCCTTGAAGCGAAACAGTGACTCCGCCTCGCGGCGATGGAGGATCTTGATGGCCACCGGCACTGAATAGCGAGTGTCGAACGCACAGTAGACCGTGCCGAAGCCGCCGCGGCCGAGCTGATACAAGAGGCGATAGCGTCCGTCGCCCAGCGCCTCGGGCGCGGCCAGTGGCGCCGGCTCGGCTAAGGAGGCGGTATGCACGTCAGGAATGCGCTGCGAAGCGGACGAAGAAGCGCTCCAGTTGCTTGGCGGCGGTGCCGCGGTCGGCATGCAGCCGCTCCGCCAGGACCCGCATGTCCACCGCCTCGGGACCGGCGCAGCGATCGGCGCCGCTCAGGTGGGCGAACAGGAGCGGCTTGAGATAGCACTCGACGAAGGTCTTTACCTCATCCCAGCTGCGCGGCGCCGGCGTGTCATGGTCCTCGACGAAGGCTTCGGCGGCGCGTCGCGCCATCGCCATCCAGTCCTGCGCTGCGTCGAGCGGCGGCGGCGGCGGGGATGCCACCGGATGCAGCGCCCCGGCAGCCAGCGCCTGCCGGCAGGTGTCGGCGTCGAAGTGCGAGCGCCCGCGCGGCAGCCGACCGGCGAAGTTGATGAGCTCGCGGAAATTGCCTTCCCAGGGATGGTGACGCAACAGCTCCACTGCCTCGGACGACAGCGCGTCGTAGAGGGAGCCGCCATCGAGCGCGCGGCCGCGTAGGTAGGCGACCACGTCCTCGAAGCGCTGCGACAGCGGCGGCACGTCGAGCACTTCGATGGACAGGCGAAACCACAGGTCGCGGCGGAACTCACCGCGTAGACAGGCGGCGCGCAGGTCCTTGTTGGTGGCGCCCACCACGCGCACGTTGGCCTGCATGGGGCGGCTGCTGCCCAGCCGCTGATACTCACCGCGGTCGAGGAAGCGCAGCAACGCGGCCTGCACATCGAGCGGCAGGTCGCCGATCTCGTCGAGGAACAGGGTGCCGCCTTGCGCCGCTTCCACTGCGCCTGTGAGCGGCCGCACCGCGCCGGTGAAGGAGCCGGCATCGGCGCCGAACAGCTCTGACAGGATCATGTCCTTGCCGAAATGGAAGGTAGCGCAGTTGCGGGAGACGAACGGACCCGGTCCCGTACTGTGCTGATGAAAGCAGCGCGCCAATCCCTCCTTGCCCGAACCCGAAGGCCCGATGAGCAGCAGCGCGCGCGCGCCGCGCTCAGCGGCCTCGATGACTTGGCGTAGCACTTGGCGCATGGCCGGCGACGCCACGGTGATGCCCTGCTCGCGTAGCTCGTCCTCAGCGGCAAACTGGGTGTTCTGGCGCGATACGTAGCGCGCCACTCGCCCCAGCACCTCCAGCCACTGCGGATCCATCGTGTCTTCGGCCCGAACCAATAGATCGCGATCGCCTGGGAGAGCGATACGGCCGGGCAGATCCTCGCGATCGACCGGCGCCCGCCGCACCACCTCCACCCGCGCGGGGGTGCCGCGCCGCCTCAGCCACTCGTCTATTACGCGCGCGACCGCCGCGCCATAATCTTCGCCTGGCCGCCAGTCGGCGGCGGCGGGAAGATCGTGTTTACCGTCCAGCATCGAGGGCGCCAACCGCAGCCGCATCTCCTCGGGGACCGCTAGCGACACCGGCACGAGCGGGGGCAACTCCAGCCAGGTCCCGTTGCGGCTGCCCAGATCAGTGACAATGAGGCGATCACCTTCATGGGCCACCATCGCGTGATTGGCCGACACCGAAGGCGAGAGCACCGGCAGCTCGCGTGTGGCACCATTCGGTAGTTCCGCGCTATTGGGGCGGCGCCCAATCAGGATCGATTCGCCGGACACGAGCCCCGCCGCGTCACAGATCCCGGTCCCCTGCGTGTGGATGGTCAGGCGCATCTCGCTCATCTTCGCGAATCGATTTGCGGAACGCGATGAAAATCGTCGCCGACCGATCGGCACCCCTACAGGATTCTACCTCCACGTTCGACCCGACCATGAAACAGCGAGACCGTTTGGAGCGTATAGCTGCGCCGCCGGGACACCGTGCAGGATGGCTAGCGCTAGCGGCGGCGCTGACGCTGGTGTCGTATGCCAGCGCGAGGCGGCGGGTCACGTCATGCCCCTGGTCAGCGTCCAGGCCACGCTGTGGGTGCGCGAGGTGCGGCGCCTGCTGGCGCGGGTGGGCGCAGCCAGGCCTTCCGGTTCCATGACGACGCGCCGCCCCCCGATGACGAACCCTGGGCCCCGCGCTACGCCTGCCGTGACTGCGGCCACACCGGCTGGATACTCACCGAGGCCGGCCCTGGCGACACCGTGGGCCTGGCGTACAAGGGAGGTGGCCCGGGCCTACGGCGAGGCCGCGGCGATCCTGCGGGTGATCCATACCGACGACGAGCTGGTGCACACCCTCGATGCAGCCGACGGGGTCGCGCCGCGAGTGGCCTGGCTCGATGCCGGCCAGCGCCGGCTGCTCGAGAAGGCCCCCGGCCGCGGTGCTGCGCTGGTGGCCGATGTCCGGGCCCGGCTGCGCCGGGAGTGCACGCGCGAGATGGGCGTGGCCGCGCGCATCGGCCGGACGCTGGAGCCGAGCGGCTGCGTGTCGGTCACGGTCGAGGCCGGCCGGTTCGCGGCGGCGATCGAGGACGCGCGGGGGTGCGCTGCGCGACCGGGTCGGCCTGGCCGAGGTGCCGAGCGAGGCGGCGATGGCCGGCTTCGTCGGCGGGCTGGTGACCTGCCTCCGGCTGCGCGGCGGGGTGTGCGACCTGCTGCTCGATCGCTACGTGGCGTCGGGCGGAAACGCCTTTCTGCTGAGCAAGCAGCAGGCGGCGCTGATGTCGCCGTTCGCCCGGGGTACCAGCCGCCCGACGTTCTTGACCTCGGCGCCGAAGCCGAAGCAGTTCGACTCTGTGGCGAGCGACCGACCGGGGATCTGGACCGTCGACTGGGTGACGCGGGCCCTCGGGCTGCCGCTCGAGCCCGGCCCCGCCGCCGAGGTGTACCGGGCGGTGCTGCCGGCGCTGGTCCGGCGCGGCGTGCTACGGGCGATGACCAGCGACGAGCGCGACGCAGTCCAGGGCAGCAAGGCCACCGCCTGGGGCCTCGAGCCCGAGGCGCTCGAGGTCAGCCGCGCCCACGTGGTGCGGCGCTGCGACGCCTGCGGCGGCGAGGTCGCCGTGGTCGAGGACAGCGTCACCGTTCCCCGACTTCGTGGCGCCGCGGCGCGAAGTGATGGCGTCGTCGTTCCTGGAGATGTTCCGGCGCATAGTCACGGCGCCGGTGTCCGCAGCACGCGAATCCTCGGAATGGCTGCGCGACAGCGCGAAGGCGTACCTCACGGATACGGGTGGTGCGGATCCCGTCACGTGGAGCGAGATGAGCACGTTCATCGAGCAGTATCTGAAGCCGCATGCCCTCGCGCACATGGGCGGTGTCGCGGGCGCTCCGAGTGCGGATGCGGTCTCGATCTCCAAGGTCGCCGACACGGTCAGGGCGGATCGAGGCACGGTCGTGAAGCAGATCCGGCGCTTCTTCGAATCGCGATCGCGCTGACGAGATCGATTCTGCGATCCGTCAACATGGTCATGCGCCTCCGGAGCGACATCTCAGCGGCGTCGCTCGATGTCGACACGACTCGCCGCCGTTCTTTGGCGCGGGCGCGCTGTTCTCCCCGCCGCCGGTCTCGGCACCGGCCCTCCGCCGCGGGCGAGTGGACCGAGTAGCTGCGCGCCAGGCCAGGCCGATCGCGGCACGGTTGTGAAGCTGCTGCTGCGACTCTTCCAGTCGTGTCGTTGATATTCCGATCGGCGAACACGATCGCATTCGCGTCCCGATCCGACGCAGGTCGCCGAAACGATGGGCAGGCTCGTCCGGCACGTATCCTGCTAGCGCCCAGTGCATGCCTAAACATCGATGGTTGATAGCGATCGCATGCTGGGTGTTGGCCAACGCCCCTACGACGGCTGGCGCGGATGTGGACGACGACACGGAGGAAATCATCCCACCGCATCAGCCCAAACCAAGTCAGGGCAAGCACAAGATGGCATGTGAAGCGGAGCAGGATAGGCTTGACAGAGCAATCGCATTAGCCTCCAAGGAAATGGAGGCGGACTTGGCGCGCATCGCAGCTGATGTGAAGACGCGAAGCGCGAAGTTGGAGAGCGAGTTCGAGTCAGGCCAGGACTTGGGCGAGGGCATCGGCGCCACTGTAGGGACCGCAATAGGTGCCATTCTCGGAGGTCCCGGCGGAGGGGCGGCAGGTGGCGTGGTGGGACAGCAGGTCGGAAAACTGCTTGTCGTAGAGATTCGAGAAAAGCTTGTTCGCATTTCAACGGAAGTGCCTACAATAACCAGCCGAACGAAAGATATTATCATCTCCGTGCCCCAGGTGGCTGTACAAAAAAATGACATCCGCTTCAGTAAACCTGAGGTCGTGATGGTTCGGCATCGGGGGCCGAATGTTCCAAGTGGCCTGGAGTGCAAAAGATTCAAATGTACAGTGCGATATAAGAAGACTTGGGTTAGCCGCCCTGAGATCCGGATGGTGGAACACCGCATCGTGATCGGGGTCCCGCGTGTCACGATGCGTCCAAAATCCATCAGCACCTCAGTGCCGGAAGTCGCGATGAGACGTCGTGAGGTTGTTTTCTCTGTACCTCAAGTTACACTTCGATTCGTTCGCGATGCGGGCAGGCGGCTCGCTTCTGCCGCCGGGGGCATCACTCGAGATGCGGAGCTCGCGTCCGCGGATGTGGAAGCGAAATTTCGTGCACGCCTGAAGATGGAGGCTTCGTTACCACTCATATCACTCACCGATTGCCATAAGAGCGGCCTCAAGTTGCAGATGGACGAAACAGCTAGAGAGATCGATGCGGAAATCACACGAATCAGTGACTCCTTGACAGGAATGATCGCGCGCGGCGTGCCAGAGACCAATGATGACTATCTCGCGGCCAAGAACGCGCTCGATAGGACCACGCAGAGCCGTGTGGTGGCGGTGAAACCATGGCAGGATGCAATGGACGCGCTCGACAGGGAGGCAGCGGCGGCACTTGAGGAGTTCGCCAAGGCCTAGTAGAGCCTGCTGGTCAGTGTGGAGTCTCAACGGAGGATGTCAGAGGTAGCGGCGAAGATCTCGACAGAGCACCCGTGCGGATCGCACGCTGTGGCTCGTGGCGCTCAGGCCCCGCGCCGCGGCGATTGACGCCGATCTGGCCGGCGAACTCGACCTCGGGAGCTCGGATAGCGCTCGGTGATCTCGCCGTCCGAGCGGCTTGCGAAGACTCGGCCGTGTGGTGAACGAGGCGACCGCACGCCGTGTTCCGGCTCGGGGTGCAGCCCCGAGCGCAGATGCGCTCGACGTTGCTCCGGTTGTGGAATCCCGCACACTTCTCGCGGTCGATGATGATCCGAGCGCGGTGGAGCACCGCGGAGTGCAGCGCGATGCAGCGGAACCGCTGCAGGTCGTCGCGGACCCCATCGCTGCCGAGCTCGAGGTGGCCTTGTCGATGCACCGCGCCGGTGCCGGTCCGAAGTGCTCGCGTGTCGCCAAGGTGGCTCGACGTCGCTCGATCGTGGGCTGCCGTTGACGACGATCGGGAGGGCCCTGCCGTCGGCGCTGCCGGTCGAGCGCGCGGCGAGGACCTGCACGCCGATGTGGGTCGCGCCCGCGATCAGGCCGAGGGTCGTGAACACCGGCGCGACCACGCCGAGCGTGGCGAGGCCGAGCTCGCCGATCAGCCGGCCGATCCAGAACATCGAGATGAAGGTCTGGAACTCGCCGAGCAGCGTGGTCGCCATCGCGGGCCACGCGAGGCGCAGCAGCGTCCGCTGGATCGGCGCGCCGAGGATCGCCTCGCGGCTGCGCGGCCCGCCCGCGGCGCCGCTCACGTCGCCCCTGGCCTGGACGTAAGATGGCTCGATGTCGTACCCCCCTATCCTGCCCCAGAATCGATGACGGCGCCGGCTGGCGCGCCCTTCACGATGCCCGACCCCGGCGTCCCGCGAATTCCGCTCGAGCGGCTCGATCTCGATTCGGAGCAGGCGGCGCGCTACGTCGCCGAGTCGCGCCCGTTCGTCACGCGCGTCGACTGGCCCGCGCTGGCATGGACGCCCGACCAGCTGCGCGCCAGGGTCGGCGACAAGCACGTGGCGCTGCACAAGCGCGACGGCAGCCGCGTCGAGGTCACGATCGCGAAGTTCCTCGATCTGATCGACCACCCCCACGAGGCGGCGGCCGAGTACATCCTCCACAACTATCCGGTGATGAAGGTCTGGGGCTACGACGGCCCGAACCCCGATCTCGCGTGCCTGCTCGATGACGTGCGCCTGCCTTCGTTCATCGCGCCCGATCAGGTGAAGGAGATGTACGTGTGGGCGCGCAACGTCGGCTGGTACGACAACAAGAGCCATTGCGAGCCGAGCGCCACCGCCGCGATCAACCTGCAGATCCGCGGCAAGAAGCACGTGTGGCTATTCCCGCCCGAGGACGCCGGCCTGCTCGGCGTGGCGTCGCCGCGCGAGGAGATGATGACCCCGCCGTTCTTCTCCGCGGACCAGCACGTGTACCACCCGTCGCCGGAGCACCCGGGGTTCGCGAACGTGCGGTGCTACGAGGCGGTGCTCGAGCCGGGCGACGCGGGACTCGCCGCGCGTGACGATCGATCCGAAGCTGTTCGACAAGAAGTCAGGCTAGCTGCGCCTTGATCGTGACCAGCCGCTCGAGGCTCGCCATCACCTCGTCGAACGGCACGCCGAAGTCGATCAGACACGCGAGCTCGTCGACGCCGGCGTCGTGGAACCGGCGCGCCCGCGCGGCGCAGGTCTCGGCGGTGCCGATGAGGCTCGTCTCGCCGAGGAACTGCTCGGTGGCGCGGCGCGCGAGGAACGCGCGGTCGGCGTCGCTCACCTCGAGGCCGTCGTAGAGCTTCGCGTCCATGTCGACGCGGGTCTCGAGGTAGCGCTGCAGCGCGCGCCCCGCGACGCGCCACACGTGGTCGTCGTCGGTGCCGACGAACGTGTGCGCCATCAACGTGAAGTGGCCGCGGCGGCCGTGCGCGCGCTCGGCGCCGTCGTGATAGAGCCGGCACGCGCGATCGAGATCGTCGAGCTTCTTGTAGTTGAGGTTCGTGAGCACCTTGTAGCCGAGCGCGCCGGTCGTCGCGAAGCTCGCGGCCTGCTGGCAGGTCAGCCAGACGTCGAGCTCCGGCTGGGCCGGGCGCGGCTCGATGCCGACCTCGATGGTGCGGCCTTCGCCGTTCGGCAGCCTGATCGTCTCGCCGCGCCACAGCTTCTTCACGGTCTCGATCTTCTCGATCATGTCGCCGCGGCGGTCCGGGTAGACCGCGGGCGCGAGCACGAAGTCGTCGGCGTGCCAGCCCGAGGCGAACGAGATGCCGACCCGGCCGTGCGACAGGTTGTCGACCACGGCCCACTCCTCGGCGATGCGCAGCGCGGATTGCAGCGGCGCGACCACGCTGCCCGCGCGCAGCTGGATCTGCGACGTGATCATCGCGAGCGCGGCGCTGGTCAGGCTCGGGTTCGGGTACAGCCCGCCGAACCGCTGGAAGTGGCGCTCGGGCGTCCACACCGCGGTGAAGCCGTGGCGATCGGCGAACCGCGCGCTCTCGACGAGCAGCTGGTACAGATCGCCCGGCGCGTCCTCGGGGTTGGCGGCGAAGAAGAACAGGCTGAGCTGCAGCGGAGGCCGCGGGGGCATGGCCTACGGTAGCACCGAGGGGTCGCGGGGCCGGCGGCGACGCTGATCGCGCGCGGCCTGTTGCGCGATCTCGAAGCGCTCGGCGCGATTCGCTCGTGGGGCACTCGTACGCCGCCAGCGCCGCCTGAGCGGCGTACACCGGCGGTGACCGAGATCGCGTCGATGACGTGCACCGACGCTGCCCGGGACGGGCTCGACCGCAGGCCAGCTTGTCAAGCTTCCAGCGCTTCTGCGATGCTGAAGCAGCCGACGAAGCCCGCGGCGCCGCGGGCAAGACGGGGAAGATGCCGTGACCCACTCGCACCCGCCGCCCGAGGCTGTCGCGCACGTTGGTGCCGGGGCAGCGGCCCGATGCTGCTCGCGGAGATGACGCGGAGGATGTCCGCACCGAACAAGTAGACACCGGCCGGCCAGTCGGGCGCCGGCGCGAGCTTGAGCTCGGACAGGGAGGGCCGTCGGATCGGAGCGCCGGCCGCGATGATCCAGAGGAAGGAGTCGACGAGCGCTCCGGGGGGGCTGTCCCTGCTCGCTCCGCTTCTTGTTGTCGGTTCGCGTCTTGCGCGCACGTCCCTGCCAGGATGCCAGGTGCTGGCGAACGCCAGGTCGTCGCGGCTTCGGCCTGGACTTGCGCGAACCGGTCAGGAGGCAGGTCGGCGTCTTCGGCGTCGGCCGACGCGCCGGTCTCGTTTGCGAGCTGCCGCGCCACGCGACGGATCACCCGGTCGAGGATCGCGAGTAGGTCCACCCTCGAACCAGATCGTCATCGTCGCCTGATTCGCGATTCCGATGTAGGCAAGCATGCTCGTGAGCGGCTCGCCGTGCCACATCCCGGCACCCGAAGCAGAATCGCGGCCATCGGGGCGCCGGGCCGCGAGCAGTAGATGCGCTCGCGGAGCGAGCTCGCGCCGTCGCCGCACTCGAGGGTGACTGTCTGGATCAGCAGGCGACAGCGAGTGCAGGAGGTAGTAGCTCGCGCGGGTGTCAACGTTCGGCGGGCCAGCCGACGTCGCTTCACGTGCAGCAGCTCGGCGCCGTGGCCACGGCGAGGCGCGGTGAGGCGACTGGCTCCTTCCCAGTCACCATCATTTGATTGGTACCTAGACATGTCAGACTCGTGTGCTATCCAATCGCGATGGATGGCGAGCTCGAGCAACTGGGGGAGCGGATTGCGGAACAGGCCGCGCACGTCGATGCCGCCATGCATCGCTTGCTCGCCGATCTGCGCGAGTTCGACGCGCGCGGCGGCTGGCACACGCAAGGTGCGATGTCGTGTGCACACTGGCTCGCCTGGCGGGTTGGCTGGGATCTGGTCACCGCACGAGAGCGCGTGCGGGTCGCCGGCAAGCTCGCCGGGTTCCCTGCGATCGATGATGCGCTCCGGCGCGGCGAGGTCTCGTACTCGAAGGTGCGCGCGATGGTGCGCGTGGCAACGCCTGCGAATGAGCCGCTGCTGCTCGACTATGCGCGGCTCATGACGGCCTCTCAGCTCGAAAAGCTGTGTCGCAAGTACGCGCTCGTGCAGCGCCACTGCCAGGACCCGCACCCGCGGGATGACGAGCAACGTCGCCATGTCCGCCGCCGCGACACCGAGGACGGCATGGTCAAGATCGAGGCCGTGGTCCACCCGGAAGAAGCCGAGCTGATCTGGACCATGCTCGATCACGCCGCGATACACTTGGCGCGTGAGACTGAGCCTCCTGCGAGCGCCGATTCCGCAGAATCGCCGGCGCATGACGCCGCGGTCCGTCCGCCCCACGGGGATGCCGGTCCCGGTGGGCGCGACGACTCTGCGGAATCGCCGGTGGTCCCGCCTCCGAGCGGTGCCGTTGACAGCGCCTCACTGCCGGATGCCCCCGTGTGCGGAAGCCACGATTCCGCGGAATCGCGGGGAGCGGCTCACGCGCCCGGTCTCGACACGGAGTCCGCGCAGAACACGAATCCGGCAGGACTCCCGGAGCGTCCGGCGAGTGTGCTGCACCAGCAGGCCCACGCCGCGAGGCGGGCGTTCAACCGCGCCGACGCGCTGGTCTCGCTCGCACAGGCCTATCTGCGCGGCGACCGACCGGATCGTTCGCCGGTCGAGATCACGCTCACGATTCCGGAGAGCAGCCTGCGTGGCGGTGCGGCGGATCTCCTCGAGGCCGGCGAGATGGGCGCGTCGTTCCTGTCCACGCAGGCCGCGCGCCGGCTCAGCTGCGACGCCGGCGTGATCGACGTGGTCGAGGACGAGCACGGCGTGCCCCTGTCGGTCGGTCGCAAGCGCCGGACGATCGCGGGAGCGCTCAAGCGCGCGCTGCACAAGCGGGACACGGCATGCACGTACCCGGGGTGTACCCACCGGATGTTCCTGGAAGGACACCATATCCAGCACTGGGCCGATGGCGGCGAGACCAGCCTGATGAATGCCGCGCTGCTCTGCAGCCAACACCATCGCCATGTCCACGAGTACGGATACACGATCGAGCTCGGGCCGGATCAGCGACCTCGCTTCCGCGATCCGCGCGGTCGGTTGGTGGCCGTGACGCCGACGCCTTCGGCGGTGACCGGGCTCGGCTGGCCACGGATCCGCGAGGCAAACGAGGCGCTCGCGATCAACGCGGATACGCCGGCCTGCGGGTGGGATGGCAGGCCGGTCGACCATGGCGCGCTGATCGGTCACCTCGTGGTCGCCGACGGTCTGCAGTGACGGTCGGCGGTGCGGAAGCCGCATCAGGAGGGCGGCGACGTCTTCGTGGTGCGGGGCGCGAGACCGCACCGGCTCCTCAGGCAAATCTGTGGGGCGATTCGGGCTCGGGTAAGCGTCCATGGGTATGAAAGAGCGCGATCTTGATGGTCGCAGCCACCCGGTACCCGTAGGCCTTTCTGGTGACCAACTTCACTTTCGTGTTGAGGCCTTCGACAACGCCGGAGGAA